>ERZ808026.318-NODE-318-length-10548-cov-3.850922_pt1 | contig 10548 bp, 11 predicted proteins | sample MGYA00380182_ERZ808026 | MGnify/ENA primary metagenome ERZ808026 (study PRJEB31490, sample SAMN06133376) | cow dung metagenome | isolation source: H9 | host: cow | place: China: Chengdu | collected 2015-05 ... | reverse complement strand
TAGCCCTAGGGTTGATTTTTAAGATTAAATGTACTATAATATAAGTGTAAGTTAAAAATACTTGAAAAAGTATCTCTACACTATATTATGTAACAAACAATAAAAACTAATACAAAAAAATTAAAAAACTTTAACACTAGGGTTGATTTTTAAGATTAAATGTACTATAATATAAGTGTAAGTTAAAAACACAAGTTTTAAAAAGTTTTTAACTTAGGGTTGAATTTTAAACAAAAACATACTATTATTAAATTGTGGGAAAATAAAACATTAAAAAGTGAGTGATTAAATGAAAATTTTAGTAATTAGTAGTTGTACAAAAAGTAAACAAAACAAACAATGTACTGCACGTGAGTTGTATACAGGGCAACAACACAAACACGTATGTAATGCAGTTGACAATTTACGTAAAAATAATTACAACGTTGACTTTTACATATTGTCGGCATTACATGGTTTTGTTAGTGAAAATACTATGTTACAACCATATGACTATACTTTTAAGGGCATGAGTAAAAAACAAATTAACAGTGAAACAACACACGTAAAACAACAATTCAATGAATTAGTTCAAAACTACGATATTGTTATTTTATTGTTGGGCAGTGAATATTTAACAGCGTGTGTTACACCAGGCAAAACATATAACAATGTTTATGCTTTCACTAGTAATAGTACTGTAAAATTAATAAAATGTCAACAATTTGTTTTAACTGAAACACAACGTATTGAGTTTGGCAAACCCAACATGATTAGTTTTAAAGGCGTTGCATTTGAAAAACTTGCCGAACAACCACTTGAACACTTACTACAACGTTTTAATTAAAACGTTGTAGTAAGTTTTATCTGTTTTAAAAATAATTAATTGAAAGGATTTGATTTTAATGGCTAAAAAACCAACAGTAAACCGTATGTTACAAGATGTAAAAAACAATAAAACTGAGTTACGTAAAAAAATTAAAAAAATAACTAAAGAATTAAATAACTATGAAGTAATTGTATTTGCCGACCAAGAAATTATAAGTTGGGGCAGTGAAAAAGAGCAATTAATTAAAATAACTATTCAAATTGTTGGCAATGGTGTAAATGAAAAACTTGTTTGGCGTGAGTCATTATGGGAGTATAAATGGGCGTGTACTTTTAGCAATGAACAAATGGAAGTTTTCGACGAGGCAACAACTAGTTTATATGAATGGGTTAAAACAGTTGTTAATGAAAATGTAGTTGTAACAAAAGGGGAAAGTAAAATTCACAAAACTGGTAAGGCACATTTAGAGGATTGGGAAGTAACTCCATGGCAAGTGTATAGAGCTCGTATGGAAAGTGAAAGGGAGTAGTAAAACACTACCCCCTCATATCTGTTTCAAATAAAAACTAAGGGAGATGTATAGTTTATGGATAAAAGAACAAGAACTGCATTAATTAAAAGAGAGTGTTTATTAATGAAGGATTTAATGCGACAAAACGTAGAGGACATGGTATACAACGCATGTAATAATGTTAAACCAATAATAGTTGACAATTTGTGTTCCTCACTACAAAAAATAGTTGACGATTTTAACAAACGTAACGAAACTGAACACACAATAGTTGAATACATAGAGGATTGTTTAGAAACCGACGAATTAATTGAACAGCATATTGTAGCACACGAAGAAGTATTAAAAAATACTGCTAACATTATATTTGACGAGTATACACGTTTATTCGACAGTGAGGAAAATACTGAAGTGGAATTGTCAGTGGATATGTTAGTGGAACGTTTAAATGGCATTGCAACAATTAGTCAAATTAAACGTGAGTTTTTAAAAATAACTGAACAATTAGACGAATACGGAGTAGAATTAATTGTTGAATTAGGTAATAAATTGTTGGAAGATTTAAACATAAAAATAAATGAAATAACTGGTGGTTTTGCATACGAATTTACACAAGTATGTAAGTTCCTAGATAGAGTATTTGAGGATGAAATGTCTGAAACAAATAACACTAGAAAACTACAAAAAATTACTTCAACACGAAAAATGCAACAAGTTATTACAGACAGTGGTTACAGTTTTAAACGACAAAATGGTACTAGTCATAGAGTATATGAAAATGAAAATGGTAATGTTGTAGTACTTCCAATTCATTCAACTGACTTAGGAGTTGGACTTGCATATTCAATACAAAAAGCATTAAAATAGTAATAGTTAGGGAGTTGTTACTCCCAATCGGAAAGGATACGATTAAAATGAAAATAACTATAAAGGATACACAAAATTTAAGTGAAGGACGAATTAACAAACGTATGCACGACAAACTTAGTGGATATATACTAAGTGAGAACATGGAAACAAGTGAAATTGTTGCTTACTATACATTAGTTCAGGCAAGTAAGGAAACTGAAATTAACAAGGGTTCAATTAGTAGTGCTATTAACAATAAAATTCCTTCTGCTGGAGGTTACCGTTGGTACAGAGTAAATGAAGTTGAACTAGTTAATGGAACTATTGAAGTTGACGACAAAGAGTTTGAATTACTAAAACAGGAGAAACTTGAAAAACTAATTTACAGAACAGAGAAAAAACGTAAACCACGTAAACCACGTAAACCCGAGGTAAACGAGTAATAGGGGATACAGTTAGTATTCCCTATTTAAAAAAAGTTAAAAATTTTAAAAAAGTTTCGAGCCAACGTTGATTTTTAAGATTAAATGTACTATAATATATATGTAAGGAAAATAAAACAGAGAGGGGCAAGTAGTTACTATGTTAAAAAAACTTTTAAAAAAAATAAAAAAATTTACTCTTAGGGTTGATTTTTAAGATTAAATGTACTATAATATATATGTAAGTTAAAAAAACTCAATGAGGGGCAGTGGTTAGTATGTTAAGTAAAAAAAACTTAAAAAAGTTTTTAGTTAGGGTTGAATTTTAAGAAAAAATATACTATAATTATAGTGTAAGGGAAAACAAAAAAAATTAAGGGGCGTGTTAGTATGGCAAATGCAAATAACAAAAACCAAGTGGTAAACAGTAATTCAAAATATGCTAAAATGGTTGACTCAATAGTCAACTTAGGGCATGGCGATGTGTTAGTAACTAACTTTAAACGTGACCCACGTACAAGCAAAAAAACAGGGCGACAATATTACGTGTACATGGTTGAACTTGAACAAAGTCTATGGGTAACTACAACTCAGTTCAAAAATGGCAATTATTGTAAAAAATTAAATAAAATTCGTGAGGAAAAATACGGGCGCAAATTAACAGTACGTGAAACTACACGCAAAATGTCAAACGAGGATTTTTTAAACCAACAAGTAAACATTTGGTTTGAAAAATTATTAAACGACATACACGAACAATATACGCCAAACTTCGTACCAAAAGATTTAAACGCAACAAAAAACGCCAAAACACAACGTAAATGGCAATTAATTAACATGGCATATGTAAAAGCGTGGGAATTAATTGACAATATTGCCTAAAAATGTAAAAATTCAGTACACCGTAGAACTCTGTCGAAAATTGTAAAACTTTGCAACTATGAAAAATAGTTTTATTTTTAACTGTTAGGGTTGAATTTTTAAATAAAAAATACTATTATTATAGTGTAAGGGAAAACAAAAACAATGAAAGTGAGTGGTGTTTATGGCAAAAGGCAAATATGCAAATTTAATTGGGGAAACTGTTAATGGCGTGAAAATTTTAAAATATGAACGTGTTCCACATACTAGTAAAACAGGACGTGAATATAAAGTTGGGCGTTTAACAGTTGCATTTGAAACTGACACTAGTAAAACACTTGAAATTAGTACTGACAGTTGGCGTAAGTGGTCATTTATTAAACGTTTAACAAAACTAGTAAAACAAGTAGTTAAAAAAGTCAAACAAACGTTTGAATTAATGGTAATTACAAATACTAACAAAAAACAACAACAACTAACAGACATGGAAGTACTACGTACAACTTACAGTTTAAAACAACTTAAACAACTATACAGAAAAATGGCAAATGAAACACACCCAGATAAAGGCGGAAATGCAAAATTGTTTAATGAAATAACTACTATATACACATACAGAAAAAAAGTATTAAAGGATACTCAGGATGTTGTTGAGGAACTTGGTTTAGCTGGAGATGAGGAAATGTTTGCGGCGTGTGTTGACTTACGTGTGGCAATGGATGAATATATGAATTAAAAGTTGTCCCGTTGAAACAACGGGCAACAACAACTTAATACAATAATAATATATGAAGGGAAATGGTTTAAGTGATTCGACGTATTTATAAAATAAGTGGGAAATTATTAATGGACAATGGGTATAATTTAAACATTACACATGAGGAGTTAGTTGAAAAGGGAATGTTAGTTGGAATTGGTTCAAGTCAAATGACTGAATGGATTGACGAGTTAAATTTAACTAGTAGTAGTGAATTACAACAATTACATAGTCAGTTAAAAAGTCAAAACAAATACCACGACGCAAAAAACTTAGAATTTATTAGTGAACTAGTTCAAGTTGAATATGGTTCGGATAAACAATTCAAGGAAAATTTTATTTTAAATGGCACTGAATATGTATGGATTAATAGTAAGGGCGATGTAACAAACACTTATATACGAGCAGATTTAGAGGAAATTATTTTAACTAAAATGCACAATGGACGTAATGAACAAAAACCATTTATTCCAGCAAAATTAAATGCCTACTTAGGATTAACACTTTCAGATAGTAAACCAGTAATAACACAACCAAAACAAGTTGTGGTAGTTGACGATGCAAAAAGTACTTTTGTGGCAACTTATACTTATGTTAGTACTAGTGGTGTTAATGACATTACTAAGGAATTAACTATTGACGCCAGTGATGGTAATGGAGTTATTGATTACAGATTACTTAACATTTGGTGTAATGAGTTGAACTACCAAGATGGTAAAACAAGTAGTGGTGTTTCAGTACGTAATGCATTTGTTAAGGGAATGTTATTCCCAATAGATTTACAAAAATTCTTTACTGACAACAATATAACTCATATTACTGACGTTTGGGGTACTACTTATAGTATAGACGACATTGAGGCAATTATACCAACAAGTATGTTTAAATTACACCAAAGTTACAATTCATATGAACATTACATGGAAAATTGTAATAAAAATGGTTATAAATGGCGTGTATGTAAAGAGTCACACGCAGTAAAGGCTTCACGTACTAACTACCAAATGACAACAGATTTACACATGACAGACGAACAAATTACTACATTTATTCAACCAACTATTAACTACTTACAAGATGTAGCAGGACGAGATTGGTTAAGTACAGTGTTATATTTAAACGGGCAAAGTTTAAGTGAAACTAGTACTGGTGTAAAAGGAATTGAACAGGCACTCATGATTGAACCAGAGTTAATACACGATAAAACAGTAGTAGCACATATTAATGACAACTTACAAAAACGTAAAAAAGATGCGTGTTTAGGAAAATATAATATTAACAGTGACTACCAAATTATTAGTTCAGATTTATACCACTTCATGTGTAGTGCTTGTGGAATTGAACACAATGGATTATTAAAGGCAGGACAAGCATATTCACAATGGCACTTAGATAGAAATTATACTGAGGCATTGTTATTCCGAGCTCCTATGATTAGTAAACAAAACATTGCAAAAATAAATTTAGTTGACAGTGACGAGTTAAGAGAGTTTTACAAACATATGCCATGGACAGTAGTTTTAAACGATTGGGATTTAACTTGTGACACATTAGCGGGCGCAGACAAAGATGGTGATTCTCTTCAAGTCGTTACTGACAAAACATTACTTGAAGTACACGAACAATGTCTACCATGTAGATGTGAAACTTACGAGGATGGGGCAAGAAAAGTTGTTTGTAATAACAAACAAGTGTTAATGAATGGGGCAAAATTAGGTTGTTCCGATAAATACAATATTGGTTCACTTATTAATAAAGTAACAATGCAATACACTTTACGTTCAACATTTAGTCCAAACAGTGACGAGTACAAAGAGTTAGATAAACGAATTTTAATGGGATTAATGTACAGTCAGTCGTACATTGACGCAAAAAAATTAGGTGGAGCATTAGAACCACCAAAACACTGGTTTTATTTAAAAGATTGCGAAAAGTTAAATTGTAGTGACGAGGATAAAGAGTTTCATAAACGTATATGTACAGCAGGGAAAAAACCATATTTCATGATAATGTATAAGGGCAACAATGGTCGTACAAACCCTAAAAAGGGCTATGTAAATACAATGAAGGAAATAAACTTAAGAGCAAATGTTTATTGGAGATTAACTGCTGAGGAATTACTTGAAATTCCATACGATAAAATGAATAGTGACCAACAATTACTAATTGACCATTGGAGTGCTAAACTACCATGTATTATAACTGACAAGTCAACACAACACCAAATGTGTTTAATAACTGAACAACAATTAGAAAATATAAAATTAAATACTCATACAACAGATTGTACTCACCTATATAAAAACAAAAACGCAAAACAAGGCAACACTGAAATTGAAAATGACATTCAAGGTTTATTAAACACATACGAACTTAAACGTAAAGCAGTTTTTAAACAACGTATGATTGGTGACCACAAAGAAATAAAACGTAGAAGAGCAGACCAAATAGAAGAGTTACAGGAACAACTAAAATATGTAATTGTTGACGAGTTATGTAATGGTGACGCACAGTTTGCATTAAATTGTTTTATTAATACTATTAACAAACGCAAAAAAACATATACATTAGTATGGGCATTATTTAGTGAGGAAATTATTGAAAACTTATTAGAGTTACACAACTATGAAATGCAAATTCCTATTCAAGATGACAATGGTGAATTTGAATACCAAAGTAAAAAATTTAGAGTTGAAACTGTTACTGTTCCAAAAGAAAAATAATAATAACGAAAGGTTTGATTGTATGAAAGATTTAACAAAAAGTAGTCTTATTATGAATGAAACAACAATTATTAAAAGAACAATTAATGGCAGTATACCAGTTCCCGATTACTGGTATACTAGCTTATATGTTAAAAAACTATTCACTTATTATTATGAAAACAACGAACAAAACATAGTAGAAAAAATTTGTGAAGTATTAAAAGTTCAAAACATATGTTTTACAGTAGACGGTATTATAAATGAAGTTGAACAACTAACAAAAAACGCCAAAAAACGTTTTACTCCACTATATAATATTCAGGAGTCAGTTAAATTTTATGCGAGTGAAATTGAAACAATAAAACAACTTGAAAAAACTACTACACAACGTATTGCATTTAGTATTTTAATGTTAGTTAAAATTAACGAGTGTAAAGGATATAAAAAAGAACAACTAGATTATAGTCCAAACGCATTTGCAATTTATGGTGAAGCTAATATAGGAGTAGTATGTGACGCACTATATGAACTACAACAAGCAGGAGTTATTACTGTTCCATTAACCGATTATGGTTTATATTGTAACATAGTTGCCCACGATGGTGAAGTGGTATACGAAGTAAAGGACGATTTTCATACAAGTAAAAAACACTTTGATTCAATATTCAATAAAATTATACTTGAAGTACCAGTAGATAGTGACGACTTTACAGTACACTATGGGTATAAAAAGATAAATAAAACTAGAAAACAACAAGGTAAAAAACCAGTACATACTAGCAATGTTAGAAACGGTTCGGCTAAGTTTCAAGGCGGTAGACTTACACTAGGTGGTAGTTATTGGTTTGAAATTAATGAAATTATAGCACAGGACAAAAATAAACAAATGTTAGTAGCAAACAAGTTACGAGAAATAGGAAAATGTTATAAAAAACGTAAAAAAGAAGAACAAGGAATAGAACAAATGTTGAACGAAATGTATGAATTAATACAGGAGTTAAGTAAATAACAATGTTATGCGGTCAAAAAATTGGCCGCAAATATATCTAGATAATAGTATATAAACAACGGGTAATGTTTTTCAACTAGAAAATAATAATAACTCGAAAGGTGTGGACACAATGCCAGCAGCAAAATATAATGTTGGAACAATTCATGCTAATAAAAACGGAGAGAAATTTATTATAGTAAAAAGATTGCCAAAAAACAGAGTATTAATTAAATTTTTAGAAAACAATGAATATGATTATGTAAAGGAAATTGGAGTATGTAGTATTACTATGGGAAGTGTATTAAATCCATATAAACCAACAGTTATGGTTAATGGACAATTAATAGGTATTCGTGGTGTAGTAGATGGACTAAACATTACTTCAAGAGAGTGGCACAAATGGAACAAAGTTATTAATAGTAGTAAACAGTATCCACAAAAGTGGAAAGTGTTAGAGTTTTTTATTAAAGATGTAAGAAAAACTGAGAATTATAATGAATGGGTAAGTAATGAAAATTTAGCATTAAGAACAGTATGTAACAATGGTTTTATTGTAGGATTTGAAGTTTGTAATGGTTGTAACAATTCAAAGTCATTACAAATAAGATGTTTATACGATGGTAGTATTGAAACATTTAATAGTTTAACCGAAGCTAGTGAAGAACTAGGTTGGCACTATCAAACTATTACACAATTTTGTAATGAAAACAGAATTGTTGATGGCTATGAGTATTCATGGTCGAAGTATGAAAAAGAGAGTGAAGAATAAATCTTGAAGATATTTTATAACTAATTTATATTTTTTTTGTAGAATTTTCTTGAGGGTTTATTGGTTTAAACCTCATAACCTACCCTCAATGTGATGCTAGCACTTTTATATAACTACTTTTTTAATTAATGTTCAATTTTCATTAAACTCTCTCCTTTCTTCACCCAGTAGGTAGTGTTGATATGCAAATAAATAAGTCGTATTGACACTATCACTTCGGTGGTAGTGTTATTTTTTTTGCTAATTTAAATATTAGTATTGGTTCACAAGATACAAGATGTAGATTTGACCCCATGTTTTTAAATAAATAAATTTTTGTTAATTCACCGTTTGTACATAATTAAGTCACTCCACCATTAATATATGTTCACCATTAATATATGTCCGCCATTACATATATTAGCCATTATTCTCCTTGTTTATAGATTTTGTATTTGTGTTAGTGTCTTGTGAATCATTTTGTGAATCAATACTAATGTTTAAATTAAGAACCATAGATGGAAAGGAAGTTGGTAACAATGGTTCGTAAAAAAACACGATTAGTACATAGTTTAAAATTAAAAAATTTTTTAGTAGAATGTGGATTAGAACCATTGGAAGAAATCGAAAATCCATTTAGGGAAAACTTTAAATCGTGGAAATTTGCAAATACTAAAGAATTTGAACAGTTAATGGATGTATATACTCAAGAACCAAAGTCGTTTGAGGATATATGTAGGTATATTAGTGAAAAAGCAAACGAAGGTATTATTTTTTATTTGGTTGACAGTACTAGAGGATTAGATTTTAATAAGTGTAATTTTTTAGTACATGAAAAAACAAATAGAATTTTTATTGTTAAAAAATAACTTATAGTAACTCTTTTATAGGTATACAAAAGTTTACGAAAATAGAATGGAGGTGAAAATATCGTGGCTATTACAAAGAAACAAGAAAAGTTCGCTCAAGAATATATTAAAGATTTTAACGGTGTACAGGCATATTTAAGAGCATTTCCCGATGCAGAATACGATACTGCTAAAACACTATCATGTAGATGGTTAAAAGACGCAGAGTTGAAAGAGTATATTAGTAAATTAATTGAAGAGTATGTACAAGAAGAAGTCAACCCAAATCGTATAATTATGGAATTAACTGAAATAGCTTACGATAGAAGTAAACCTCTATCAGAACGTAACAAAGCATTAAATATGTTAATGAAAATCTATTGTATGGATAATGTTAATGTTAATGCAAAAATTGAAGCAACTACTGAAACAGTTATTACAGTAACGATTGAAGATGATGAAGATGAAGATTGATTTAAGAATTAATAAAAAGATTTTTAGTCCACATTTCTACCCACATTTATTTAATTACTCAAACCGTTGGGAAATATATATGGGAAGTGCTGGTAGCGGGAAATCTCATTTTATTGTTCAAAAGTTAATCATTAAGGCTTGTCAATCTAAACGTAAGATAGTTATGTGTAGAAGATATGGAAGTACTATTGGAAATAGTGTATGGGATTTAACTAAACAAATATTAAGAGAATTTAAACTAACATCATTATGTCAGATTAATAAATCAGAGAGAACAATTACATTACCAAATGGTAGCATGATAATTATGCTAGGTTTAGATGACGAGGAAAAACTATTGTCAATTAATGGTATTACTGACTTTTTCATTGAGGAAATATATCAATGCAGTAATGAAATTATAGACCAAATAGATTTACGTTTAAGAGCAAAAGCAGATAATTTACAGATTTATGGAGCATTTAATCCTATTAGTCCACATCACTGGTTATATGAGTTTTGTGAGGGAGAAAAGAAACCTAAATCTTTCTTCTACGATAGAAGTACATATAAAGACAATCCATTCTTACCAAAA
>ERZ808026.317-NODE-317-length-10552-cov-3.391695_pt1 | contig 10552 bp, 8 predicted proteins | sample MGYA00380182_ERZ808026 | MGnify/ENA primary metagenome ERZ808026 (study PRJEB31490, sample SAMN06133376) | cow dung metagenome | isolation source: H9 | host: cow | place: China: Chengdu | collected 2015-05 ... | reverse complement strand
GAAGCATTCATGCTGATGAATGGTAAGTTAATGTTTGTTGTTGTAGCAGAAGATAATTCTTTTTTCGCTTTTTCTGCAGCTTCTCTTACACGCTGAAGAGCCATTTTATCTGCTGATAAATCAACACCGTTGTTTGCTCTGAAATCATTTACGATGTAGTCAACGATTTTCTGGTCGAAGTCGTCACCACCAAGTTTGTTATCACCTGCTGTTGCAAGAACTTCGATAACGCCATCACCGATTTCGATGATAGAAACGTCGAATGTACCGCCACCTAAGTCGTAAACCATGATTTTCTGTTCTTTTTCATTGTCAAGACCGTATGCTAAAGCTGCAGCTGTTGGTTCGTTGATGATACGTTTTACATCAAGACCAGCGATACGTCCTGCATCTTTTGTAGCCTGACGCTGAGCATCGTTGAAGTAAGCAGGAACTGTGATAACAGCTTCTGTTACTTTTTCACCTAAGTGGTTTTCAGCATCTGCTTTTAACTTCTGTAAGATCATTGCAGAAATTTCCTGTGGAGAATATTTTTTATCATCAATTGTTACTTTGTGGTCTGTACCCATGTATCTCTTGATAGAAGAGATTGTTTTGTCAGCATTTGTAACTGCCTGACGTTTTGCAGGTTCACCTACTAATCTTTCACCTGTTTTTGTAAATGCAACTACAGATGGTGTAGTTCTTGCGCCTTCAGTATTTGCGATAACAATCGGTTTTCCACCTTCCATAACTGCTACGCAAGAGTTTGTTGTTCCTAAGTCAATACCAATAATTTTTCCCATAATTTTATAACCTCCATTAGTTTGCTACTTTTACCATGCTATATCTGATTACATGTTCTTTATAGATGTATCCTTTCTGGAATTCCTCTACAACTGTACTTTCTTCGATTTCCTCATCTTCTACATGCATTACCGCATTGTGAAAATCCGGATCGAATGGTTTGTTTAATGCTTCGATTGGTGTAACACCAAGTCCTTCTAAAGTGGTCATCATCTGTTTGTAGATCATTTCCATACCGCTTGCTACCGGACCGCCTTTTTCTTCTTCCGGAATCGCTGCCAAACCTCTTTCAAAGTTATCTACAACCGGAAGCATTTTTTCAATCACATCTCTGGCTCCGAATTCGTACATTCTCGATTTTTCTTTTTCTGTTCGATTACGGAAGTTTTCAAATTCTGCCAGCTGACGTTTTACTTTGTCCTCCAGTTCTTCGATTTTCAAATCTTTTTTGTCTTTCTTATCTTTTTTCTTACCGAAAAATCCTTTCTTTTCATCGGATTCTTCTTTTTCGGCTTCTTCTGTCTCTTCTACAGCTTCTTCTGTGGCTTCTTCAGTTTCCACCGTTTCTTCAACAACTTCGTCCGTTGTTTCCACAGCTTCTTCTAATTCTTTTTCAAGTTCCTGATTGTTTTCCACGGGACTTCACCTTTCTATTCTTTCTTTTTGTAGATTTCATCCAGCTGATCCATCATTTGATTCAGTGTTCGAAGCACATGTTCATAATCCATACGCTTCGGTCCGATAATACCTATCGTGCTCTGAAGACCTTCGCCTAATTCATAGGTTGCAGTTACAACGCTGCAGTCCTTCATTGTCTGAATCGGTGTTTCCTGCCCGATGTAAACCTGAATTCCTCTATTTTCACTGTTTTCCAGTGTTTCATTCACAAGGCCGGTCAGTTCCTGTTTTTCTTCCAGGGTACTGATCAGCTCACTTGCCTTCCCTTTATCTGCCAGCTCCGGATATTTGAAAATGTTAGTTGTACCACTGGTATAAATTTCAGTTTCCGGCTTTGAATGAATGGCTTCTGCCACAGCGTCGATGATTTCTCCCACCAGCGCTCCATGAACACCTGCCTGCGTTTTGATGTTTGTAATCATCTGAAGATTGATTTCTTCAATGCTAAGACCGTTTAACATGGTGTTGAGAAGAAGATTTAATTTCAAAATCGTCTCATCATCTAATGGCTCATTCAAGTTGAGCAGTTTATTTCGAACCATATTACCTTCGATAACGATTACCGCAAGTATCTGGTTTTCGTCAACTTTGGATAACTGCAGGAATTTCACTTTTTTACGATGAATCTTCGGCGCGGAAATCATGGTTGCGTAATTGGTATTGCTTGCAAGCACTTTTACCACCTGCTTTAATACCTGCTCCATTTTATCCGTCCGTTCAATCATCATTTCTTTGACTTCGCGGATCTCTTCATCCTTTTCCTGCATCATCTGATCTACATAAAGGCGATAGCCTTTATCGGAAGGAATTCTTCCTGCGGAAGTATGCGGCTGTAAAATATAGCCCATCTCCTCTAAATCAGCCATTTCATTACGAATGGTGGCGGAACTCAGCTTTAAATCCGTATACTTGGAAATGGTTCTGGAACCTACCGGCTCGCCTGTTTCCAAATAGTTCTGGATGATTGCTTTTAAAATTTTCATTTTTCTTTCATCCAAATGCATATTCGCGCCTCCCTCGTTTCTCTCTTTGTTAGCACTCAGTTGTTTGGAGTGCTAACATCTGTACATAAGATAACACCCGAGACAGTGAATGTCAAGGGTGTTTATATTTTTTTAAGAAATGAAATTTTCAGGCTGTTTACTGGCGTTCAAAAAACCATCTCATCGAACTTTATGTCTTATTTTTATTTTAAGTTCTGTTCATCGAACTTAATTGACTTTTTCGGAATAATTTCTTATAATAATGGAACAATATACATAGGAGGAAATCATCATGATCATACGCGAAACTTATCTAAAGAAAATCAGAAGCTTTTACCACTCAGATTTAATAAAAGTTATTACAGGAATCCGTCGTTGTGGAAAATCCGTGCTGCTCATGCAGATTATGGATGAGTTACGTTCACAGGGAATTGCAAATGAACAAATCATTTATATCAATTTTGAAGATTATGATTTTTCTTTTATACGAACCAGTATGGATCTTTTTGAATACGTAAAAGAAAAACTGGTTACTACAAATACTTACTACCTCTTTTTCGACGAAATCCAGATCATTCCTGAATTTGAACGTGTTATAAATTCTTTTCGCATGAAATACGGTGCAAGTATTTTTATCACAGGCTCAAATGGCAAATTACTTTCCGGAGAACTTGCCACTTTTCTTTCGGGTCGATATGTGAGCTTTTCCGTACAGCCTTTTTCATTTCGTGAGGCCTGCGAATTTCAAAAACTAGCACGTGAACAAATAACTGAAGAACATTTAAAAGACTATATGATTTGGGGCGGTCTTCCACAACGTTTTTATATGCAAGACGAAGAACAGACCAAAACCTTCTTACGGGATGTTTATGATACGATTGTTTTACGGGATATTGTCCAAAGAGCCGGTATTAAGGACATCGAGCTTTTTAACAGAATTATGGAATATCTGGTTTGCAATCCATCTCAGATTTTTTCTATTACCTCCTTAGCAAACTATTTTTTAAGTGTGAACAGAAAAATTTCTAAGGAGACTGTTTATAATTATCTGGAACATATCACTTCTGCTCTCATTATGAAACGTGCTTCCAGATATGATATCCGCGGAAAACGTATTCTCACAAAATCTGATAAATATTACTTAACAGATATGGGACTTGGCAGAATCCGAAACTCAGGATTCAAGTTAGAAATGGGAGCATTACTGGAAAATGTAATATTCAACGAACTCCTTGCTCGTGGATATGAAGTTTATGTTGGCAAAACCACAAACGGTGAAATCGATTTTGTTGCGATCAAAGGAAATCAAAAAGAATATTACCAGGTTGCTTATTACCTTTATGACCAAAAAGTTATTGATCGGGAATTTGGTGCATTTTCAAATATTCCAGACAATTTTCCGAAATACGTTTTATCTTTTGATAAAATGGATTTCTCCAGAGATGGTATCATTCATAAAAATGTGTTAGACTTTTTATTGGAAACCATATAGATAAACGGCGAGAAATTTTCAAAAATGAAAATTTCACGCCGTTATTGATTATAATCCATATTTCTAAAATTCTGTAAAGCTGTATCTCTGTTTAATCTCTGCCGTCATAACTGTATAAATTACGTTCCCATTTGGCAGGTCTTCTCGCTCCAATATAAGGTCTTTTTCTTTATGACGGCTGCGGATATATCCCTCAAAAGCTCCCTCCGGAATCTCTATTTCTTCTATAAATACATCCCTCATCTGATTTCCAGAGCAAAGATTAAATATTTCGTGTACTACTTCATATTCTTTCATCATGTTTCTATTCCTCCAACTGCTTTCTAAGATAGGTTCCTACCACATTAGAAAAGTTTGCTATATTTCTAATATAGGCAAAGTCCTTGCCAAAGATTTTCCGCTCCGCTGCCAGATCCTGCTCTTCCCCCATAAATACACCAAGGACTGCGATACCCAGGCTTCTTGCACGACGCACCTCGATCGCCGTATCTTTCACTGCATAATCCCCGGTATAAAGGGGCGCATCCGCTACTCCCGGACGGTTTACATTCTGGTCATTTGGTCGTCCGTCACTTAAAACGATCAGAACTTTATTCGGTTCTTCCCGCTTCATCAGACTCTCCGTGGCCATGCGAACCGCCAGTCCATCACGATTATTTGAAGAACCACGGAATTCAAACAAATTCCAATCTGCATCTTCCTCATCCTCATAATCGCGAAATTTATGTAAAATTGTATAATCCCAAAATGTGCAGAAGCTCATAGCGCGATGTGGAATTCCCGCCTTTGACAATGCGTTGGACACCACAAAGCTTTGTAATGCCACATAATTCTGACGCTTCTGCTGAGAGCCCGAGGCATCGATAAGAAGTTCTACTACGAAGTCTTCATTCTGCTTTTTGGTTTCCTTATCAAACAACTGATATTCCTTTGTTCTCCCGATTTTCCAAAGTCTTTCCGGTCGAAGAAGTCCATACTGGGCAGATACATATTCTTTCTCGCTTCTTGCACGCAATGCGCGAATCAGGGTTGCTTCCAGAATTTCAATGTTCCGTTTTGTCACACTGGCATTCTGCCGGTAAGTGTTCAGATTTAGTTCCTTGGAGCGCTGCACCAACACATAGGTATTATTAACTGCTACCGGATTTTTCAAAATCCCTTCAGTCATGTAAATTGTACATCCTTTGTGCGCCCCATAGCAAAGCTGATGATTGATTTGCTTTTGTTCCAGCTCCGTCAGATAACTTTTCCCATAGTTCCACTCTATATAAGAATGCATCTTCTCCAGTGCTTTCTCATTTAAAATAATCCGACCGGCACCGGCGCGCTTCTTCTCCTTGTTATCCTCCGAAAGCTCTGTCATGGTTTCCGCCACCTGATTCTGCATTTGCTCTAACATATTTTCCAGCAAATCTTCATTCAAAAAATCCTGCCAGTTAAATTCCTGCAAATCCTCCAAAGTAACTGCAAGCACCTTTTCCAGATTCCCGTGATTTTTAAGAAATGTGGGATCCACATAAATATTGTACAACTCATCCACCACCCGGATAATATCCATGGTTTCATTTGTACATTTAAGACTCTGCAGCCTGTCTATGGCTTCCTGTATACGATTTTCAACCCGATACTCCGGATCCAGCTCCCTGCGGAGCATGGAAAAACGCAGTTTTCCAAGCTTTCCATCTGCCTGCATATTGGCAAAATCCTTATCAAGAATTTCCTCATAGGCACGCCTGCGAATATTCTTCACACCCTGACGTTCTGCACTGATTTTTACTGAACATGCCATATCAATGCAAAGACCGGAAATACGCATCAGTCCGGTCTCATCGGCACCATAATACAGCTTTTTGATCAGATACATGCTGTACTCGTCCATAGAAAAATATTTTGCCATAGCTCCCTGCTTGATGGCATCATAAAGGGCGCTGTATTTTGAATGGATAAATGCTTCCACGTTCAGCTTTGCATCTAAAGTATAATCGCCGCTGACGGTCCAGAGCAGATTTTTCATTCGATTTTCTATTTCAAACAAATCTCTTGTTTCTTCCATATTTTTCCTTTTCAAGTCCCCTATCTTTTGAAACATATTCTCCAAACCACACGCTGTGTCAGCAGATACTGCCTCGTTTCGCAGGCTTCCTTCTCCTCAACTTCCTCTAAGAAACACTAACCACTCACACCAATGGGTGTTTCGCGGAGTGTTTTCTAAGAGGTGATTTTCGGACGCGTTCGCTTAACGCTGCAAGATTCAGTATCTGTTGCCACGGCTGTGATTCGAAATATATGCAGAAATATATCATGCCGACAAACAGCGGACATTTCCATCTCTCAGCGTAGCGAATTGGCAAAAGTCGTCCGGAAAATCCGTCTTAGTACTTCTTCGCGAAACAGGCTCTCCTGTGAGCGATTAGAAGTACTTAGACTAGTTGCAGGACGACGACGCCTGAGCAGCGAAAAGAGATGAAAATGTCAGCGTCTGTTGGTATGAATATATTTTAAAAGACATTCCTTTTAGAACACATCGTTCATCGTCCAGTCTTCCGGTATTCTTGTCATTACGATATCTTCTACAATCTCACGTTCAAAAATATCAAAGCTTTTATTAGTAATCCCCATGTTGACCGCAGAGGTTGGTTTCAGTCCTGTTTGAATGGTCTTTAAAGCACCGATCATTCCACGAATATCCACCGATTTTGTGGAAATTTCACTGTGTTCCGCTTTTAACTGTAAATCCAGAAACAGACCAACGAACTGTTTCAGCGCATTTTCCTTAATCTCCGGAAAATAGGTTTTTAAAATCAGGCTTACGGTTTCTTCATCCTGCTTCGGCATATTGATGACCATAAAACGGGATACCAGCGCCTCATTTAATTCCTTGGTTCCAGCGTAGCCATAGTTCATGGTTCCGATAAATCTGGTTGCAGGGTGAAGCTCAATGCGTTCATAACCCGGAATATCAATGATTCCACGATAGTCTAAGGCTGCATGAAGCACAGACACCGCATCATTTTTCGCCATATTGATTTCGTCAAACACACCAAAACCTCCATTTTCCGCACAAAGTGTTACCATCCCTTTGCGCAGACGCACTTCATTATCAATAAAGGTATCTGTTCCAATAAGTGCGGCACTGTCCACATTGACATGGAAAGAAATGTTATAGGAAGGTCTGCCAAATATGTATGCCAGATTTTCCGCTAAAATATTCTTTCCTGTTGCCTTCCCGCCGGAAAGGAGCAGATTCTCTCCTTTTAACAATGCCGCAATGGACATTTCCAATAGTTCTTTACCGTAGAATGGAATCGGCGGGTTTGGAATACGCACCCACATTTTCTCCTCTACAGGATATTGTTTTCTAAAATTATCTATATCTTTCATTAAGCTTTCGCTTACATTTTGTTGTCTAAAAAAATCCAAGTTCATGTACTCTTACCACCTATCATCACATTATTCTATTAGAAACTCTGCCAAAACATAATTGCTCACATCAATCCCTAATTCAGTCAAACGAATGTAATCTTTGTCCATCTCCAGCAACCCTTCATCCAACAACTTTTCAACTGTTTTTTTATACTGTTCCTGATAGGGTGTCCAGTCTACCCCTCGCATTTTCCGTAACCCTAAAAAGAAATATTCTTCCATGGCAGCATTTTCATCTAAAGCCTCCTCATCTCCCGAAAAATTACCCTGCAGGTATTCATCAAGCTCTGTCTGGTTACTTTTTCTTACATTTCCAAGCAATGATGCCGCGCCAAGTCCCAGCCCCAGATAATCCACACGTTCCCAGTAAGATAAATTATGTCTGCACTCATACCCAGGCTTTGCATAATTAGAGATTTCATATCTCTCATAGCCTTTGGATGCAAGAAATGCTTTCGTTTCATAATACATCGCTCTTTCTTCTTCCTCTGTGGGCAAAAGCTCCGGATGTTCTCCATATACCTCGCAAAAAGGTGTTCCCTCTTCTATGATCAGGCTGTAGGCAGAAATATGTTCCGGATTTAATGCCGTTACTTTTTCCATCGTTTTTTTCCAGCTATCCGCCGTCTGTCCCGGCAGTGCTGACATTAAATCCACATTGATATTTTCAAATCCACAGTTTCTTGCCAGATGATAATTTTCCACAAATTCTTCCCATGTGTGAATTCGGCCAAGCCGGCATAATTCTTCATCATCTGCTGATTGAAGGCCGAAACTGATGCGGTTAATTCCGGCGTTTTTCCATTCCAGAAGTTTCTCCTTCGTAACCGTCCCAGGATTTGCCTCTATGGAAATCTCCGCAGTGTCTGTAATATTCCCAAGGGCTTGAAGCTTTTCCAGAATCCGTCCTATGGATTCACCTTCTAAAATACTTGGTGTTCCTCCTCCAAAGAAAATCGTCTCTGTCTTTCTCTCCTTTAAAAGATTTGCATAGCCATCAATTTCTTTTAAAAGCATTTCTATATATTTTCCCTGAACATCCTTTCCTGCCGGAGCAGACAGAAAATCACAATATTTACATTTTCTGACACAAAACGGAATATGAATATAAATTCCCAACGATTTTTTCAAATCACTTCTCCCAAATCTTATTATTTTCTTAATATTGCTATTTTAACATAATTCACATGGATTTCCCAACCAAAATCTGATACACTTAACAATGTCGGATTCGACATACAAAGGAGAACAAATGGAACAATATTCTTCATCCCGCAGCAGACGACGGACACCAAACAGAAAAACACAAAAGTACAAAAAACAAACTCAGCAAAAAACGCTTATTATATTATTGATTACCTTTGCTTTTGGTTTCATTTCCGGTTTTTTTATTGGAACCAGACAGGAAAAAGAGATCAATTTTGTTATGCCTGCCTCCACAACACCAGAAAATATGGCCGATGAAAAAAAGGGAGAGCAAAAAATCCCAGAAAATCTTCCGTGGAATCTGACCCTGGTAAATTTTGAACACGCACTGGAGGAATCTTTCGAACCTGAAAAACTGGCAGAAGTGGATAATGGTTATGTAGCCGACAGCCGCATTGCAGATGCAGTAAAAAAAATGATCTCTGATGCCCGGACAAAGGATAATGTACGGATCATCGCCCTTTCTGCCTATAGGGATTATGAATACCAAAAAGAGCTTTATGAAAACAAAGTTCAGCGACTTCAGCAGGAAAAAGGCTACTCTGTAGACAAAGCCAGAGAAGAAGCCGCAACCGTTGTAGCCTATCCCGGAACATCCGAACATCAGCTGGGTCTTGCACTGGATCTGGTAGATGCCCGTCATGTCAAGCTGGATGAATCTCAGGAAAACACCAATGCCTATAAATGGCTTTACAAGCATTGTGCCGAATACGGTTTTATCGTACGTTATCCAAACGGTAAAACAGATATTACCGGCATCATTTATGAGCCATGGCATTTCCGCTATGTAGGCGAGGAAGCCGCTAAAATCATTATGGAAAAAGGAATTACCTTAGAAGAATATTTAACCGATTATTATACTCCATAACATGAAAATCCCGCGGATTTTTCATACCGCGGGATTTTCTTATTTTCCTTCATCCAGTTTTAATACACTCATAAATGCCTGCTGTGGAATTTCTACATTTCCAATCTGACGCATTCTCTTCTTACCTTCCTTCTGTTTTTCCAGAAGTTTTCTCTTACGGGTGATGTCACCGCCATAACATTTTGCAAGTACATCCTTACGCATGGCTTTGACGGTTTCTCTGGCAATGATCTTTCCTCCCACTGCTGCCTGAATCGGAATTTCAAACAGATGTCTTGGAATTTCTTCTTTGAGACGTTCGCACATTCTACGACCGCGTTCATAAGAAGATTCTTTATGCACGATAAAGGAAAGCGCATCGACTTCTTCACGGTTGATAAGAATATCAAGTTTGCAAAGATCGGACTGCTCGTAACCTTTCATCTCATAGTCAAAGGATGCATATCCTCTGGAACAAGATTTTAAAGCATCAAAGAAATCGTAAATGATCTCATTTAAAGGAAGATCGTATTTCAAAAGAGCACGAGTTTCTTCCATGTATTCCATACCAAGGTATACCCCTCGACGCTGCTGACAAAGTTCCATGATCTTACCGATATATTCAGTAGTTACCATGATTTCCGCAGAAACGATTGGTTCTTCCATGTATTCAATCTCAGATGGATCCGGAAGGTTTGTCGGGTTTGTTAATTCGATCATATCACCATTTGTCTTATAAACTTTATAAATAACCGATGGCGCTGTTGTTACAAGGTCGAGGTTGTATTCACGTTCAAGACGCTCCTGAATGATTTCCAAATGAAGAAGTCCAAGGAAACCGCAACGGAAACCAAAACCTAACGCAACAGATGTTTCAGCTTCAAACTGTAAAGATGCATCATTTAACTGAAGTTTTTCAAGTGCATCTCTTAAATCCCCGTATTTTGCACCATCTGCTGGGTACAAACCACAGTAAACCATAGGATTTACTTTTTTGTAACCCGGAAGTGCTTCTTCACAAGGATTATTCACGTCTGTGATTGTATCGCCAACGCGTGTATCTTTTAAGTTTTTAATGCTGGCTGTCATGTAACCAACCATACCTGCAGATAATTCATCACATGGAATAAACTGACC
>ERZ808026.316-NODE-316-length-10569-cov-3.120282_pt1 | contig 10569 bp, 12 predicted proteins | sample MGYA00380182_ERZ808026 | MGnify/ENA primary metagenome ERZ808026 (study PRJEB31490, sample SAMN06133376) | cow dung metagenome | isolation source: H9 | host: cow | place: China: Chengdu | collected 2015-05 ... | reverse complement strand
AATAATTATGCACATCTCCGTCTTTGCTTTAGGTGCGCTCGCCTCATTAAGTCCTGCACGGATTATTTGATCGTCTGCGTATTGTGGCAGGCTCTCATCGTTCGGGTCGTAGGCGTAAGTCTTTATGAAATCGTACACGGCGTCCATTACATCGTTCATTCTACGGTTCCTCCGGTTTTGGCTCTGGCTCTGGCTCTGGCGGATTAATTATCTGCTCAATCAGTGCGACCACCTCTGTCGGGGTCTCTATCTGCTGGCTGGCCAGCACCTGCACCCATCCCACCGGTGCAAAATCTTCAGCTACGCAGTAAATCTTCCAGTATGTTTGATCAAACGGCCGGTAGATAAAGTCTCCGGTTCTTCCCAGGTATCTAATTATGCTTGCTGGGGATGTGTTGTAGTCGGGGTCGCTGAATAAATAGAATTTACGGTCACGCTCGGTGCGCTCCGTCTCATTAACGATTTTTAAGTCGTCATTGGATAAAGTCTGCACCTGGGCTGTTATGAGCTCCGGGGTGGCATAGGTGGCCTGTATGCGGCCTTTGACGTTGGCGTTGCCAGTGCTGCGGATTATGTACACCTGCTCATCTGCATTGACTGAGCTTATGGCTCCGCGTATGATTTGATGAAGATTGAGCGACATCGTTCCTCCCTTTAATCAGCGGATATGTTAATAATTCCGGGTTGTTTTCCTGCTTCCGGCACACCTTTTACAATCTGATAGTGTATGCTGTTAATAAGGGCATGTGACCGGACGAGTGCCTGGCTTCTGGAAAGTGAGCCAGAGCCGTCTGTTCTATGTCCTTCTGCCTGCTTGCTCAATAGTGCAAGCGTAAGCGGTGCCCTATCAGCGAAGCGCTCATCAGCTGTTCCGTTGTGGGCTATGGTATTGCGTATGTCGCCTGCAGCGATTGTGCCCACCGCAGCGAGCAGCTTCTCGGTGTCTACACGTCCGTTGCTGGTTTCTATCGCTGTCTTAACGTAATTAGTCCATTTGTCTCCGCATGCCCTTTTTGTGGCCGCGAAGATTGGGCGTGGTGGCATTATCAGCACAGAGCCTCTCTTAGGGGCGTCGTTTCCGAGCTGGGCTCTGAACCATTTAGCCTGCTTGCCTGTTACTGTCTGCACCCATCCGTATTCTAAATACGCGGCGTATTTGGCTACCTGTGGGTTGTTGATTATGCCAACATTAACGCTCATCGGTTCCTTCGCCTTTTTAAAGAACTTGTCCTTTATAGCGTCCACCGCTTTGCTAAATCCTCGCGCTAGTGCGGACCCTAAGCTGCTAAACGTGGCCGATATTGAGATCATATGCTATCCCCATGGATGGAACTTGCTTTGTACGTAAATTCTGCCACCGTAGATAAACGGTGCCAGGAGTACCCACACGAGGCGTCCGCATTTTGTCTGTGTCCACCAGTCACCTACCGTGGAGTTCGCTTTCATAAGGTCAAATGACGTGCTTACACTGCCCTCGGACGCGCTGGCTATTCTGCCTGGCTGGTCCATCGGCTGGTCATCAAGAGTTAATAGGTGACAAACTCCGAAGTCAATCAAGCGCTTTCTGGTGTAGTCTCCGTTTTCGGGATCATACGGGAACACGCTAGAGTCGGTATTCTGAAAAAAAGAGACAACTACGTTATACGCCTGCGTTATGGTTGTATCCGGGTATTTTGTATCGTCCGCGAAGGCAGGAAATTCCGCGCGAAAGTCGGACACTTTAAATTCATAAACGGCCATAGTGTCTCCTTGGTTTCTCGGTCTGATTATTCAGTTATTTTTGCTGATTCAACCTGTACTTCAGCTGGCTTGATTGGCTCCAGGCCATGCTTCTGCAGCTTAACATCTGGGTTGTTGTGGATCGCTTTCGGATCGTCAATTACCATTAGGCATGGTGGTAGGCCATTGTACGATAAAAAGGCGCGCTCTCTGCCGTGCATGCGCACGATATTATCCCAGTCCTCCTTCGGTATTTGAACTGCTACAGACATTCCGGCGTCGAGGAGGATTCCTCCGGTGCGGGTCAGGTCGCTATTCAAACCTGGAAACTCCACAGACTTTGTGCCACCGTCCTTTGCAGGTACGTCGTCAAATATCAGGCCATGCGGCAGGTGGCATGAAACGGTTACAAGTCCGGCATCGTCTTTAATTTGTGCCTTGATTTCGCTTGTGTTGGTTTCTACAATGTTTAATTTTTGCTTTTTAGGTGTACTCATGATTCTATCTCTCTTTTGTAATTTAGCTTTAAAAAAGGCGCGCTGGTTGGACGCGCCTGACATCAAGGAATAACAAAATGCTACTTTGTTTGTTGGTTTAAATTCCGGTCATCAGCTGGATTAAGGACGGACGCTTGATGATTGCTCCCCATGTGCCGCCTATTGCCTTTTGCTTGAATGCTGACACTTCTGGAACGATTCGACTCATGCGCATCTTTTCAGAGTAGGCCAGCTCAGCTGTGCTGGATGCGAACACTTCTGGAACGATCAAGTAGAGCATTTCGCCTGCTCCGGTGCTCAGTTCTGGAAGCTGTACAATTTCCAGGTTTGGATAGTTGTCTTTTAGCATCTTGGTTGCTGACAAACCGTAGGTGTTCAAAGCGTTAAGGTATTGAGCTCTTACGTTTGATACTGCCAGTGTCATTGGGGTGTTAGCGTCTACGTTACCACCGTTTGCTGCGCACAAAGCGTTGATGAGCTTCAGCACGTCATTGTACACGTGGTTTGCTGCGTTGGCTGCGTCGTTAGCTGCCTTATCTGCCCAGGTTGAGTAAGAGTTACCACCGATGGTTACTGAAATCGGGGACGCTGCGGATGGCAGGTTCGGATCGTTCAGTAAGCCATAGATTTTCTTTCCTGCAACGCCGTACAAGTAGAACTTATTGTGGGCCTTGGCCAAAATTAAGGCGGCTGCCTTTTGCTTCTGGGAGGCTAAGTTCAAACGTGCGCGTGCTACGGTTGCTTCTTCCAGATCGCCGTATCTGATTACGGTCTGGAACAGGAAGTTCTCACGCTCTGGGGTTTCAAAGTTCAAATCGGAGCTTACGTTTTCGCCGTGATCACTGTATGGTGTTACGGAGCCCACATATTCTGTTACTGTGAAACGGGTATATTTATCGGTCCAGTCTCCGCGTTTTACTTCGCTCACCAGCTTGTTTGCGTTCATTGCAGAGAACAAGATTTCAGTTACGCTTGGGTCGATGTAGGTAACCAGTGCAGCTGGGATACCAACGTTAGCAGTTGTTGTTAACGCAGCATCTTGCGCGAGCATTTTAGCTGTTTTTGCGTAGTTTACCTGAATTTTACCGTTTACTTCGTCGTATGCCATGAAGCCCTTTGCATATGGGGAGCTGATTCCGAGCTCCTGGGCTTTCACAAATTCATTGTCCTTATTCATTTAGCTTTCTCCTTAGCCGTGGTTAGAAATTACGATCAAATCGCCGGCAGCGGATGCTGCGGTGGTTACAGTCCAGCCGGTTGCTACTTCGCCGGTACCTGCGGAGCCATAGGTCATCGCGCCGGTTGTAGTGTTCACGTTTACTGCCTGGCCTACGGTTGCAGCGCCGGTTGCTGAAACATAAAAGTCTCCGCGAATTGCTACGGTCACGTTTTCTCCGCGCTCGTATTTAAGCTCCGCGTCTACGCCTTCTGGCAATACGCCGGTTAATAAGCGCACGGCCAAGCCTAAAGGGGCCACATTGGATGAGCCTGTGCCCTTCACGATGGTACCCACCGCGGTTCCTGATGAGTTAACTGAGGCGGTGCCAGCCCATACGAACTGTCCAGCAGCGGCGGTGCCGTCGGAGATTCCGTTTTGAACTGTGGTTACCTCACCTAAAAATGCAGCCTGAGCACCTGGTACGCCGATGGCTGGGTCGATATTGACTGTTTTCTGTAAAGCCATTTTATTTTTCTCCTTAGTAAGACATATTAACTTTGTCGAGCACAGAATTCAGAACGGTTCGTTTCTGTGCTGCGCTGTCGGCGGCCATGCGCTGTTTAGCTTTGGCTGCGCTCTTAAATGCGTTATAACTATCGCGTGCAGATTGTTTTGTGCAGGTGATACCGAGTTGTTTGCAGGCGTCCATGTACACGTCATCGGCTGAGTCGTAGGCGTCCACTTTAACTTTTCCGAGCACACCCTTTACGTCCTCCGCAGCGTTATTGATTGCGTTGATTTGTGCGCGTACAGCGTCGGTTAAATCGGCGATGATGTCGGTGGCGTCTGATAGGTCATCCATGTATCCGCAGGCGCTGTCATGGGCCATTCCTGGCTTGCTCTGGCGCTGCTTATCACCGTACTTAATACCTGCAATAAAGGCTTTTTTGACGTCGTCCGACTCGCCTTCCATGCCGCAGGCCTTGAGGGCGTATGCGATTAAATTCTGCATGCGTTCGTCGTCGTTACCTTCCTGCTTTTCAGCTTCAGGTTTCTCTCCTTCGTCGCTGTCGGTTCCAATATCGTCATCTTCCTCATCGTCTCCGTTATCATCGTCGGATCTGTCAGAGTTATCGTTGTCGGTATCGTTGTCGGTATCGTTGTCGAGGTCGTCGAGGTCGATGTCTGATAAGTCGTCGTTATCGCTGTCGTCCTTGTTAGCGGTATCGTCGTCATTTCCTCGGTCGTCCTTATCATCATCGTCGTCTCCGAAGTTGATATTAATTTCCTCGTTATCGTCGTCGTTATCTTCGTCTACAGCTTCGTCCTTCGCACCGCCGCACTTATCCTGGCCTTGCGCAAATTTAGAGCCTAGTGCGAGGATCGATTTCTTGAGCTTTGCTTTCTGGTCGTCGTCGATTTTATCTCCAAGGCCAGCGACAATGCCATCAACCGCACCGTTTAAGTCATCACCGGCGTCGTCCTGATGGAGAGCCAGCAGAGCCTTAACTAGTGCGATCTCAGCTGCTTCGATATTGTGTGTATCGTCCATGTTTTTTTCCTCTCTTGCTGTTGCTGAGTCATAAACTAAAACGTCGGACCCTGCGCGGCCTTCGGCCACAAGAGCGACGTGGTTCGCGCGGATGTCGCGCATTATGAAATCATATTTTTTGCCGTTCCACTCTCCTGGGGTGAAGTCCGGCCTGTATTGGTATGCGAGTGACAGCTCTCTCATGTAACCACTTTCGATGGCTTTTTGAGCCTTTTGATCGTAGATGGTCAGGGAGTTCATGAGGTAAGGGTCGCGCCACTCGGCATCGGTGCCCGCAGCGCCTACGCGCGTATCCTTTGCCGGGTCGGTGGCAAAGTCGGGATGATGGTCGTACTGTACCGGGATGCCGTTAATCGAGTTAATCGTTTCTGGCTTTTTGAGTTCTTCCGCTGGTCGATAGCCCATGTAGACTTTCTGCGGGTCCAGCTTTAATTCTTCCCAGCCTGGTATCTCGCGTCCGTAGTATGGTGCCACCTGCTCTTTGGTGAAAGGGGAGATCTTAACGTGCATAAATCCGTTACTGTCGATTGATCTCATCGACGGTTTTGCGTCAAATGCGATATAGTCCATGCTTACTTCTCCCTTGGTGGCGTCGCTTCAAAGAGACTGTACTGTGCGCTTGTATCTTTGCTGCGCGCGGTTGCTTTGCCTCTCGAGCGACTCTTTGGTACGGTTAAATCTTTGCGTTTCTGCGCTTCGGTTAGCAGGTCTAGCTGGCCTGTTCGTCCGGTGTTCACTCTGTCTGGTAAAAATTCCGGTAAGCCTACGCGGTACACGCACCTGCAATATGGCAATTCGGCGCATTGTATATTGCGTTGCACCTCCGGGTCAAATATTCCAGTTCTTAGGTCAAAGCCTTGACCGTCCAGCATTATGTGACTTTCGCGGCTTGTGTACTGTCCTGGTACATGTATCCAGACTGCCTGTGTTAATCCGAGCGATATGTCGTTCGCGCGGAGCACAGAAATATTAATCTTGTTTGCCTGGTCCATCGCTACAAGCTGTGCTCTGCGTGGGTTAAATCCCTTTATGCTTTCAAGCACGCGCTCGAGGTCCGGCAGCGGTATTCCTTTGTCGAGGCTCTCGGCGATGGCCGTCTGTATTCTTTGGAGGTCATCAGAGGTCAGTTTGGTAATCAGCGAGGTCTGCGCCTGGATTATCGTCGGCACCAACGCGGCCGCCTCTGGCGATATATACTGGCCGTTTATTGTGTTTCCGGTCCATAATGAGCGGATGTACTCCTCCGACAATCCTCCCTTCTTGCACGCGTCCACCTGGGATGCTGTGGTTGAGGCTGTCATGGAACCGGTGAACCAGTTAGCGAGTGAGCGTATTCTTGCTTGCATGGTTGCTGCTATCTCGCCTACTTTCTTGGTGACTTTTTTCGCTAGACCTTTGAGGAAGGATAGCGGGTTCGCGTCCTGGGCTATGGTCACCTCGGTTTCGCCTACATACTCTGACAATTCCAATTCACATTTTACAAAATCGATCAATAGTTCATTTGAGTTATTTATCAAATTTGTGATCTCTCTCGCGTATCTATTGCGTATTCCGACGTTTGCCTCTACGGCACGACGGTATTTACGCTTCCTGCGCCGTAGATTCGGCAGCGGTCGCGTCATTGCCATGGGTGCCTCCTGCAATCATCCAGCTTCTGATTTCGGGCTGTGAGCGGGTGAGCTCGTCGGGGTTGATCTTAACCGTGCGAGTCATCCAGTTACCGTCTCCTCCATTATCGGCGGCCTCCGAAGTTCCCTGGTTAAGATCTGACATCTCGGCGATGTCCGCACCTTCGTTTGGCTGCGGTACGTCGTCGGAGATAAAACCTAGATTAGTTTTCTGGTCGGCTTTGACTGCCTGGCGTACTTCCTCTGCGCTCAGTACGTTGGTCTGGAGCAGGCTGTTGAGCATGTTAACGCGTGCGCTGGCTGACTGTATATCGCCTTCCTCGTCCTCGGTGCCTAATGGATTAAACTCGAAGTTGATTGACGAGTCTATTTGGCCAAGCGTAGAAAGTTCTACGGCCTTAAGCGCGCGCAGGATTCCGTCATGCAGCAGTTCCTGTTTGCTCATGATGTGATCGTAGTAATTGCGTATATCGCTCTCTCCGGTGGCGTTAAATCCTGAAGGGCTTATGCCGAGCAGTTTCACCGCTGGTGTACGGTTGATGGCCGCGATGAATTCCAGAGCCTGACGCACGACGTCGGTCACGCCGCTGATTGTCAGCGTGATGTTCTTGATGTCCTCGGAGTTCTTATCGCACACCACTACGCTGTCGTTATCGCGGTATCTGCTAAGGGCCAGCATCTTGGCGTCGAGTTGCTGGACGCCTCCGCTTGAGCTCAGTAGGTATTCCGAGTTCGTCTGGAACACCAGCAGGTTTAGCTTTTCCAGGATTCCTGCTACGCTCACGCGGGCGCGATTCCAATGCATCACATAGTCCCACAGGATCTGGGCTTGCGGGATGCCTAAGAAGTTATAGGCCGGTCTCAGCAGTGTTGGTGGCAGGTTGTCTCTGAGCACAATTAAGCGGCTCGCGTGCACCTCACGGCCTAGAATGTACCATGATTTCGGGTCGGTCAGGTAGTCATCAGCGAGCGGGTTGGTGGCATTGTACTTTCCTGGGGAGCAGTTCACCGGGTCTACCACCACAAATTTTAACTTGGTGCCCTTCTTGATTTCGTCCGAGTTTTCGTTAAGCACGAGCGGTATGCTCGGGTCGTCGGTTCCGGTGTCGATGTAGATAAGCGCGCCACCCATGTATCCCATCATCGCGATTGCGCGATTAAAAACGGTGCGCATTTTTAGTCGGTCGAATTCATGAGTTAGGTTGTCGATGAGGCTTGGGTCGGTTTTATCGCCTCCGGTTATGGTGATCCACTCGCGGGTGATGTCGTCCGCTACGGTTTGGATGCAGGTGCGTATCATGCCGTTCTGCGCGATTTGCTGCAGCACGCCGTATCCCACAAACGATGTCATTGGGTATTGACCTAGGTCCATGCCGTGCTGGATTAAGCTTTGGTATATCTGGTCGTAGCCTATGCTCATTGCGGAGTCTGCGGCGAGCTGAGGGTTGAGTTCTGGGTCGTCGCTGTCAAGCTCATGCATGCCGGCATAGCCCATAGTTTGAGGGATGCTGAATAATCGCTTTACGTCCTCGATTGAGTTTATGAGCGCCTGTTTAGGCTGTGGAGGCTGTCTCAGCTCTGCCAGGATATCCTCCGCCTGTTGAGCGGTCATTGGCTGCTTCTGGGGCTGTTTTGTTTGCTGTTGTTTTTTGTTGCTCATTTAGCGTCTCCTTAGCGCCATCATGTTATCCGGCGTGATGTTTCCACCTTGTACGAGGTCCGATATTGCCTGGCTCATCGCGTCTACCTGGTCGTCATGCGCTCCCGCTGGGAAGGTCACCAGTTCGTCGATGAAGCTGTTAATCCATGGTGCGATGCGCGGTGATGGTAAATAAACATTATGCGCTTCCCACACCGTAGCCACAGCGCTCGCTCTGCTCTCCTTGCTCTCTTTCGGGTTAATCGCAATTATGCCCGGCACTGAGTCCTTCAGCGAGGATATGATCGCAGGTCCATTTGCTTTATCCTCGATGAGCTTCCGCACCACTTTGCTGTGTTTATCTGCAAAGCCCACAAACATATGCTTCGTAGTCACAAAGTCCCAGCGTCCGCGTATCTGGTCCACCAGGTAAATCGACGAGCCTGAACGTCCCCAGCAGGCGCCGACCACAAAGTCGTTGTTCTTGTTGTCTTTGAAGGTCATATCCCATGATAGCACGATTTTATCCCAATATGGCGGTAATGTCTCGTAGAATTGCACCCAGTCGAGTTTAAATACTCCGCCTCCTGCCGGCAGGGGTCGCTGCTGGAACATCGAGGCCCAGTCACGCTCTCCTACTTCGGCGCGTATTTCCTCCAGCATGGCCAGTGTGTAGCGTGCCGGATGCAGGGCTTCTCCCTCCTTGCGGTGGGGTTCGTCATGCTCTGCTATGGCCGGGTAGTTAATCACGCGCCATGGTGACGCGTTTGGGTTATCCTGCCCTACCTGCAGCAGACGTCCTACCAGGTCGTCGATGTGCCATCGGGTTGCCATCACGATTATTCCACCGCCTGGGGACACACGGGTGCGGGCGGTTGATGTGTACCAGTCGTAAATCTTATCACGGATTGTCTCGGAGTATGCCTCCTCTTTGTCCTTGATCGGGTCGTCGATGATAAGCACATCACATCCCTGACCGGTTATACCTCCGCCGACACCGGTCGAGCGGTACGAGCCATCGTGGGCTACAATTTCCAGCAGGCTTGTTGTCCTGGAGTAGGCTGAGTAGTCGCCTGTTATCTCCGAGGCTGACCTTCCGGCCAGGTAAACTTCAAAGAGCTGCTGGTATGCAGGGCTGTCCATTATGCGCTGCACATCGCGGTTCATTCGGGTGGCCAAATCGGCGCCGTATGAGCACGCTATCACGCTTTTATCCGGGTTCCTGCCCAGGAAGTAGGCCGGGAAGTCTCGGCTCACCACCTGTGATTTACCGTGTCGCGGGGGCGCGGTGATTATCACGCGCGGGCTTTTTTTCGCGATCACGTCCTGCATGAATTGGTCTAGGGTGTTACAGACCTCCTCATGGAACCATCCCATCTCAAAGTCTTTGAAGGTGTACAGGATGAAATTGCGCAGGCTCCTTCTGGCCTTGCGTCTTGCCAGTTCAAGCTGGGCTTCTCGCAGTGTAACCTTGGGTAATTCATTCGCTTGAGCCATTGTCTATGCCTGATTGTGCGGGGATTGTGTTTGCTGTGTTGATCGTGTTTACGGTTTCTACCTGGATTATCTGGTTTAACTGTTCGTCGGTTAATTCTTCGGCTTGCTTTCTTACGCTGATTTTCGTGTTGATTGAGTGATCGTCCTTCCAGTTCTCGGGGTCTCGGTTTTTGAGCCAGAATATAAGCGCTCCGAGGTTGCGCTCACGTGCCATTTCCTTGAGGATGTGCACAGCCTCGCCTATTCCGGCTTGAGTGCCTTCCTCGTAGGCCGCGCGGAGCTTATCGTCGGATTTCATGTGGGCGTAGAATGTCTGTCGGCAAACGCCAAGCGATGCAGCGATCTGACTCGTAGTCAGTCCGTCGGCTGCCATTTCAAAAACTTTCTTGTAGTCCTTTAGGCGCGCTTTTATGCATGCGTTCCTTCCACGTGCTTTAGTTCCCATTGCTTACTCTGCCTCCCTCATTTTAGCATTGGCTATTGTATCGCAGAGCGGGTTTCTGGTAAAGGTCAAAAATTTAAAAATGTTAAGTGAATCTAGTTTTTCGTGCGCGATCATAGTCGCCTGGGTGGTGCTCGTTTTCTCCCCCTCCTCCATGTCGGTTTCCATGCAGCTTTAGCTTTGCTTTTGTATTTAACATAACACGCTAATTTTCTAACTGTCGTTTCGATCCCTTTTTGATCCCAATTCTTGCTTGTAACCCTGTCCACCTTTGACTTTTGAAACTCTTCTGACATTACCCTGTGTGCGCGCGTAATATTACGTGCGCGCGCGTATTAATATGCGTACATGATCATTATTATTTTATATATAGGGTTGACAAGGGGTGACACAGTAGACAAATGCTTTGCTGAAAAATGTTAAAAAGTTAAAGGTG
>ERZ808026.314-NODE-314-length-10590-cov-2.707125_pt1 | contig 10590 bp, 7 predicted proteins | sample MGYA00380182_ERZ808026 | MGnify/ENA primary metagenome ERZ808026 (study PRJEB31490, sample SAMN06133376) | cow dung metagenome | isolation source: H9 | host: cow | place: China: Chengdu | collected 2015-05 ... | reverse complement strand
CATCAAACCCCGCCGGGCGCTTAATCCGCGCAATTACCTTATCGCCATTTAAAGCACCATTTAAATCCGATGCGTGAATATATAAATCCTCAAGTTCCGGATTTTCTGAAATCAGGAACCCAAACCCTTTTGGATGGCGGCTGATTTTACCCTTCAGTAAATTAAACTGCTCCGGCAGCCCGTAGCGGTTTTTACGACTCAGTACCAGTACGCCCTCGTCTTCCAGTTCTTTTAAAAACGTTTTCAGCTGCACAAGCTGCTCCACGCTTTCCGCACCCAGCGCCTCCGCCAGTTCCTCTTCACTGAGCGGCCGCACCGCCTCATTTTCGATATATGTAACAATTGATTCTTTTGTAAACATTGTTTCTGCAGTCATACTCAACACCTCCGGAATCCAATAGCCTTATTTTTTTCCTTATCTATTGTTCACCGTTTCCGTTTCACTCTATTCGCGTCAATAACCTACTGTTTTCATTCATATTGCTTTCATGATACCGTTTTCCAATGTAAAATGCAATCTTTTTCAATAGCAAGGAGAAGCAGCAAGGCGAATTTTTGAAACAGCGCAACCCCTTACAGAGATTATAAAACCCAGAAACATTGAAAACCCTGAAAACATTTGTGAACCGTATGAACCTTCTGATGGATCTGAATGATTTTACATTAACCTTTCTTTATTCTTTACTCAGAATAAACCTTTTTCTGCAATAATCATTCAAATTATTCAGGACCCTAATGGTTGAGCCAATCGTCTATTCAGAAATCCTTCAGGAAAGGTTCAGAACCGTTCAGTAACCACTTGATAGCGCAAACAATTTAAACGGCAATTTTTTCTGCACTGGAATAAACCTGTTAAGAAAATTCTCCATTTTATTTTGCCTGCATACAAAAATCCCTCTGCTATATTAACAGCAGAGGGATTGCTCGTTTTATTCACTTATTCCACGATATCTTTCCATCCGGGCAGCATAATGGTGAAAGTTGTACCCTCATTTAGCTGGCTGTCTACTTTAATCCAGCCGCCGTGGGCATCTACCAGCGCCTTGGTAATGGCAAGGCCTAAGCCGCTGCCGCCGCTTTCGCGATCGCGGGAACGGTCGGTTCGATAAAACCGGTCGAATATTTTGTTTACATCTTCCGGTGCAATGCCCATACCGGTATCCTGCACCGAAAACAGGAAGTCGCCATCCTGTTCTTTGGCTATAATGGTAACGGTGCCGCCCTCTGGTGTATAACGAAATGCGTTGTTCACCAGATTCAGCACAATCTGTTTTAAGCGTTTCGGATCGGCATAACAGTACTCCGGTGCCTCTTTCAGATTCACTTCCAGAGTCATATTCCGGCTCTCGGCCTCGGCATCCAGCAGTACGGCAAAATCCTCAAAGTAATCGGCAAACTTAATCAGTGTTTTATCCAGCACGGTATGACCGGCTTCCAGTTTGCTTAAATCCTGCAGCTCGTTTACGAGCCCTTTCAGGCGGATTACTTCATCGTACAGCACCACAATTTCTTCCGTTTCCAGCGGTTTGTTCTGTTCCAGTGAAAATTCCAGTTTGCTGGCCAGTACCGTTAACGGTGTACGCAGTTCATGACTGGTATCGGCCATCATCTGTTTGCGCATCTCGATACCATGCTCGATTTCCTGTGCCATGGTATTAAAAGAGCGGGAGAGGTCGCCAATTTCATCGGTGCTGTAAATCGGCAGCGGTTCTTCAAAGTTGCCTTTGGCCATACGCTTTGCAGCCCGTGTCAGTTCACGCACCGGATGTACGATATGAATCGACAGCGCCATCCCGATAATAATGGCAAACAGGCTGGTAAAGAATGCCCCTTTTGCCACAGCACCCATGGTGGATTTTACGAAATTCTGCTCCAGCTGCATAAAGGTATCACTAAAGAGCGCAGCCGGGTATAAAATCCCGATAACCTGATTATCGACGCGCAGAATATAACCGCGGCTGTAAATCTCCTGCGGCACCTGACGGCCGATATAAGCGTCATCATAATGATATAAAACCCGGCCATTCAGGTTGCTCAATACAACCCCGGACTGTTTCAGCTCGGCAACATGTCCGAGCGTTTCCACGCCGTCCCAGTTGTTTCCGTTATACGTATAATAGGTCACAAAGGTACGCGCCCAGTCATTCAGCATAACCTCATGGGTTTCGTACAGGTATTCATCCAGCGCATCGTTTATGTTTTCAATACAGAGCACGCCGATTAAGCATCCTGTCACCAGAACCATAACAACCAGAATCAGACTGATTTTACTGGTTAGTCTCATAGTTATCACCAAATTTGTATCCCAGACCATACACGGTCAGGATATAGACCGGTTTCTGCGGATTTGGCTCGATTTTTTTTCGCAGGTTGCTCACATGGGTATCAATGGCCCGTTCATAACCGGCATAGCTTTCGCCCAGTGTGGCGTTTAAAAGCTGCAGACGGCTATATGGACGCCCTACATTCTGACACAGCGTCACCAGAATGGCATATTCGGACGGAGTCAGCTCGATAATCTCACCGTGAATTCTTACTTCACGGCGATCCAGATCCACATCCATATCCCCAAAGGTCAGCACTTCCTCGGCCGGCGTTTTTGACGAACCGGATTTTGTACGGCGCATAACAGCTTTAATACGCGCTTTCAGCTCACGCAAACTGAACGGCTTGGTGATGTAATCATCGGCGCCAAGCTCCAGACCCAGCAGTTTATCAATTTCCTCATCCCGGGCAGTTACCATAATAATCGGTGTATCCGAATCCCGGCGAATATGCTTGCATACTTCCAGACCATCCACTTTTGGAAGCATCAGGTCCAGAATTACCATATCCGGCTGTTTTTCATCAAAGATGGCGATAGCTTCCTCGCCGTCCTTCGCCAGCAGGGTCTCATAATCCTCGGCCTGCAGAAACTCCGCAATATTGGCCCGGATATTTACCTCATCTTCTACAATCAAAATAACATCTTTCACTGTGCAGGTTCCTCCTCTCCGGTTAAAGGCGGCTCTACGATTACAGGACGCCAGTAAACCGTCAGCGAATCACTATGCTCGGCAAAATAAGCTTCTCTCTGTTGTAAATACATCGCACTGTAACTGCCCCATTCCGGTGCAGCATTACTCTGAAATACGACGCCGGCCGATAATAACGACTGGGCCGGATCTTTATCAGTCTGCTGCATAAAGGATGCTGTTACAGCCTCTGCAAAACTTTCCTGAATCCAGACTCTCTCCTGTTCGCTCAAGCCATCCCACCAGTCGCGGGATGTTACCAGCGGCTGCACACTATACAGTGCTCGCAAATCATATACTGCTGCTCCAGCTAAAGCCTTTGTCTGCCCCATATGACGCAAGTCTCCGTAGGACACCCATTGCAAGCCTTCCTGATTCAAAAGATAGAGGTATCCTTCCGGCACGAAGCCGATGCCATAATAGGCTTCTGGCAGCGTATCCAGAGCACTGCGCCCGGCTTTACCGGTCAGATAGCTTTCGGCTATCTGCATACTGGAAAACAGATAGGGCTGATTATACACGGCATAGGCCGGCTGCAGCTGACTTGCCGCCTCAATAGGCAGTGCCGCCATCTCCAGAGTGCCCAGCTTTACGCACTCGGCAAAGCTTTCTGTTTCGCTCCAGGAGCCGCGATCATACAGCTTCACAACAATGGTGTTTTTTGATTTTTCCTGTACACGCACGGCAAAATCCTGCAGCTGCTGATACCCGATGCTGTCCATCCGGTAATCAGTCGCAATGCGGATTGCCTCACGCTGGTCACTGGCTGCTGTCTGAGGGGCGGCATCTCCTGCACATCCCGACAGCATACCCAGAACCGCTGCAAACATCAGAATCAACGTGAAAATACTCCATTTTTTCATAACGGTTCCCCCGATGTTTCTTAATTTACGGATTCAGTCTGATTATTTTTCTGTCTCTTTTTTCTTGGACAGCTTTTCTGCACAGCTGCCGCAGTATTTTTTCAGTAAAGCATGCTTCATATCCCACAGGTTCTGCGATAAGTCCACATAGTATTCATGCGGATGCTCAAAGCGGGTTACTTCATCCCACAGGGTATCAATCTGTTCTTTACAGAATTTCTGAATTTCGTGCAGGTTTGGCGATTCATATACACATTCCCCTTTTACGAAAACCGGTACCTGCAGCGGTTTCGCGATAAAATCGGTAACCATTTTACGCTTCCAGGTATAGGCCGGATCAAAGATTTCGTATGGCTGTGTATCATCAATCACTTCATCATGCAGTGTAATAACATCGGCAATGGCTTTGCCGGTGCTGCGTTCATATAAGCGCCAAGGTTTTTTGAACCCCGGGTTTGTGATTTTTTCAACGTTTTCGCTGACTTTGATTTTTGGAACCAGTTCCTCGTTCTGTTCTACCGCTACCAGCTTGTACACACCGCCGAATACCGGATCCGATTTCGCGGTTACCAGACGTTCCCCTACACCAAAGGAGGTTACCTGACCGCCCTGGCTCAGGATATCGCGGATGATGTATTCATCCAGCGCATTGGATGCCACGATACCGCAATCTTCAAAGCCGGCTTCATCCAGCATTTTGCGCACTTTTTTAGACAGGTATGCAATGTCACCGCTGTCAATGCGCACGCCTTTTGGACGGAATCCGCGCGGAACAACCTCTTCGTTGAAGATTTTAATAGCGTTTGGCACACCCGACTGCAGAACATTATAGGTATCTACCAGGAAGGTGCAGCTGTCCGGATAAGTTCTCGCATAGTTGCGGAATGCCTCTTCCTCGGTCGGGAACATCTGCACCCAGCTGTGTGCCATTGTACCCAGAGCCGGAATATGCATATCGCGGTCTACAATAGTACAGGCTGTACCGGCACATCCGCCGATATAAGCTGCTCGTGCGCCCATAATTGCACCGTCAGCCCCCTGTGCACGGCGGGAACCAAATTCCAGAACCGCACGGCCGTCAGCCGCGCGCACAATACGGTTCGCCTTGGTAGCAATCAGACACTGATGGCTCAGCGATAAGAGCACCATGGTTTCAATAAACTGTGCCTGAATGGCAGGGCCGCGTACGGTTAACAGCGGCTCATTTGGAAATACCGGTGTCCCTTCCGGAATTGCCCATACATCACAGCTGAATTTGAAGTTTTCCAGATATTCTAAGAAGCGTTCGCTAAAGCAGTTTTTGCTGCGCAGATATTCGATATCCTCTGCTGTAAAGTGCAGATTTTTCAGATAATCGATTACCTGCTCCAGCCCTGCCATAATGGCAAAGCCGCCCCCGTCTGGGATACGGCGAAAGAACATATCATAATAGGTGGTCTGCTCGGCTACACCGTGTTCCAGATAGCCGTTTGCCATTGTAATTTCATAAAAGTCTGCTAACATTGTCAGATTCATTTTATTTTTCATCGGGTCGTCCCCCTCCTTAGCTCCACAGGTCAACAACGCCTTCCTGAAGCGATGTTTCCAGCCAGTACGGATTAAACACATACAATTGCGACGGGCGATGGCCGCCTTTTGTCACATACTGTTCCGTTTCCGTCACCTTGTCGGCAATACTGCGGCGGAAGCTGGCTCTGGATACTTTTTTGTCAATGACTGCCTCATATACATGCTGCAGTTCTGTCAGTGTAAAGAATTCCGGCACCAGTTTAAATAACAGGTCGGTGTATTTGATTTTATGCCGGAATTTTTCAAGACCGTGCTCAATAATTTTCGCATGGTCAAAAGCTAAACCGTTGTTTTCGATAATTTCACGCTTGATGGCTACTGTGGAACCTTTAAACCAGCGGCTGGTGCGCAGAAGCGCACTTAATTCCTCGCGGCCGTTTTTTAAAGTCAGGCGTACATACCAGATATATTCCAGCTGCCCGTCCATCTCGTGGGTTTCCACCTTTTCAATGCGGCCGGTCAGGTCAAACCAGCAGGCTTCCGCTGCGTCATCTCCAGCTTTGAGCTTTTTATTGTTTTCGTTGACAATTGCCATGTACGATGTGCTGATTACCCTTGTACGAGGGTCGCGATCTACATCGCCCCAGGTATAAAGCTGCCCCAGATAATCAGGCTCCAGCCCGGTTTCTTCAAACAGTTCCCGTGCAGCAGCGTCTCGCAGCGATTCGTCCACATTAGCAAAACCGCCAGGCAGTGCCCAGCAGTCTTTAAACGGATGATTTTTTCTGCGAATCAGAAGAATCTGCAGATGACGTTTCGGCAGCTGCCGATAATTATCCCTTTTGCCTTTGCCAATACTGAACACCACCATATCTGTGGATACCGACGGTTTATCATACTTGGAGGCATCGTAGGTCTGCAGAAATTCTGCTTCTGTCTGTGTCACGTCACAATCCCCTTCCGTTTTATACAAAATCCTTTTCTGGATCGCCATCCGGAATGATGTTCCAGCCATCATAGATCCCTTCATATTTTTCGATGAAGTCATATAATGCATAGGTCACATTCAGCATGGTTTCCTGTGTCATGTTATGTTTAATCAGTACACGCATCCCGAAGTTATATTCTGGAACGCGTTCATCAAAGAAGTTGTCATCTAAGATTTCGCAGCCGCCGTCGCGCATACGTACCGATGCCTGTTTACGGCTTGCCCCGTTGTTAAAGAAGAACCAGTGGGTTACTTCACGCACTTCGTTTAAGTCTTCGCCCTGTTCCTGCATCAGACGAATCATGCGGCGGTTTTTGATAATCTGCATATCCAGCAGAGTAGGGTATACAATATTGAAATAGAAGTTCCATGGCGCATCAGCTTCCAGCAGATAGTTGAAATCATAATCGCTGAATTCGTGCGCGATTTTCCCTACCAGACCAGCCAGCCATTCATCGCTTTCCGCATAGAAATACATCATGCGGCCGCCGCCGGTGGTAATGGTAGCAACATGTTTTGCATGCGCTTCTGCTTTGTAAACAGCCGCAATGCGGTCTTCAATTTCAAACAGTTTTTCACGTTCTGCTTCGGTATAGAAACCGTCTTCGGTTGGATTTTTAAATGCAAACTGAACCCCGAATAAATGTTTATAGGACAGTACCGGTGCGGTTTTTGCCACTTCCAGATCCAGAGAAATTAATGCTTTTTCATCGTCCAGATAGGTTACATAGGTGTCCCAGTCTTCCGGCATGGTTAACAGATCTGGTAACGCTTCTTCTTCCAGACCGGTTGTAAACTCCAGAATGTCCTGTAATTGAAAATCTTTATCTTCCATAAAGTGCATACGCTCCTTTGTTTATTTTATAGTATATCATCTTATTATATCGCATTTTACAGCCTTTGTCATGCTTTCTGACGCTTTTTCACCGTTTCTTATGAAAATATGATGCCTCATCATAAAAAATCCAGCCTCTGCAGGCTGTTATGCCATGCATAGACTGGATTCTATCTTTGCTTATTATTTTCCTGCCCTTCGTATTACGCATCAGTTGCTGCGCATAGCTTCAATCGGGCTCAGTTTTACCGCACGATTGGCAGGATATACGCCGGCTAACAGCCCGACCAGAATAGAAAACACAATAGCAAACACCGCCAGCCACCATGGAATCACCGAGAGACTCAGCGCCTCGCCGGTACCCATATAATTGCCCAGGAAATCACCGGAAAACTGGTTTATGATAAACGACAGCGTATAGCTGAATACAAGCCCCAGCACACCGCCCATAAGGCCAATCATGCCGGCCTCTGCCAGAAACATCAGCCGGATATCGGTAAAGGTGGCGCCGATTACTTTCATAATGGCAATCTCTCTGGTTCGCTCATAAATGGACATAACCATGGTATTAATAATCCCGATGGCCGCAACCAGAAGGGTAATGGCCCCGATACCGCCTAATGCAAGCTGAAACACCTGCATGGAATCCTCCACACCTTCCAGATCCTCGGCAATAGAGTACACATTGTAGCCTTCGCTTCGCAGACTCTCGCAGATGGATTTGGTGTAGGTCACATCCTCGGTTACAATGGTAATCTGGTTATAATCGTTGCGGTTTTTCTGTTTTCGTTCTTCACTGGTCAGCATCTGCTTCTGAATTTTCTGCATCACATCCAGCGGCGCATAGGCACTATAACTGTAATTACCGCTTTCCATCGGCATAATGCCAACTACCTGAAAGGTTACTTTTTTGCTTTTTTGTGTTTCGTGATTCATAAACTCGGCATTGATTTTTTTATTCAGCATGCCGGTTGTTTTTTCATACACACGAGCCTGATACGCTTCGTAGGTTTCACCCTCGACCCAGTTACTGCCGCCGTTCGGATCATAAAAACCATCACCCACCATGCCGCCGATTACAACAGCATTGCGGTCACCTGCCTGCAGCAGACGTCCATGCGCGGGTTCCATGCCTTTAACCGGCATATCCTCCGGATTGATGCCGTAAACCTCAAGCCAGCCCTGTTCTTTGCCGTAAGAAGCTGAGTTGGCGGATACCTGCACCATAGGCACTACCGCTGTTACGCCCTCAAAGGTCTGAAAATATTCCAGCGCCTCGTCGTTTAACGCCACAATATTCTGATTTTCCTCATCCCCGTAGGAATAACTCTGGTTTACCGTAATCTCGTTCATGCTGCCCCACTGGGCATACATGGCTTCCTGCGATTCCTGCAGACCAATCCCCAGCGACACCATTACCACAATAGAGGTCGTGCCGATGAGAACACCCAGCATAGTTAAAAACGTTCGGCTCTTGCGGCGCATTAAATTTTTTGCCGCCATGGCAAATAAGTCCGTTTTAACCATCAATCAGTTCCTCTTCAGCTTTCGCTTTTTTCTTCATACGGAATAAAATAACGCCCTGCGCCACAATCACTAGCCCTAATACAATCGGCAGCCAGTTGGCACGCAGTTTATCTAAAAGCCCCGGCTCCTCAATCGGCTCCATCGGCATGTCCGTCGGTTCATATTCAATCATCGGGCCGATTTCGCAGCTGAACGGGATTTCCAGCATGGCGTTCTGGTTATCAGCATCAATATAGCTCATCTGAATCGAGCCGCTTAATGTGCCTTCTTCTTCCGGAATAATAGACGCACTGTACTCGTTGCTTTCCCCGGCATTAAACGTGCCTAAATAGAATACATTTTCCTCTTTGCCCGGAATATCGCCCTCTAAACGCACTTTAAAATTGGTCAGGTTCACTTTGCCCACGTTTACGAATTCCACCAGCAGATTCAGCGGTTCACCCACATTGCCCATCGGCTGAATATTTGTGCTGATAATTTCCACTTTGCTTTCCTGGGTTACCGGAATATTCACATTATCCTGGCTGGAATATTTTTTGCCGTCGGTGCCTTCATACTGAATATCCACTGGCACGGTATAGGTTTTCGCCGTCGCGTTCGGGTCTACATACATATTGATGGTTTTTACCGCTGTGTATTTGCCCTCAATACGATCTACATAAAAGGTATTGCTGCTGTCTACCGGTGAAAATACCGTTCCGCTGGATACGGTTCCGCCACTGGAAGAGGTTTCGCTCGGCACATCCAGCTGAATGGATACGTTATTAACCGGCAGACTGTTTGTATTTTCCACATACAAGGTCAGCGTTACATAGTTCCCTGCCAGCACTTTGCCCGGCTCTACAGTATAACGTTCGATAATAACTTTCGGTTCCCGGCCGTTTACGCTTTCCTGCAGCGGAAGCGGCATATTAAGCAGAATCTCCTGCGGCTTTTCAGCTCCGTTATAATCCACAGTCAGTTTCATTTCATTGTGTTTGCGATCTCTGTTCGGCGCAAGAGTATAATCCACCGTTACCTTTTGTTTGCCCGATACATTATAGAGCTGCTTGGTGGCTGTTAAATCGCGCACTGCAATATTTTTTGCACCTTCTTCACCGGATGCCATCCCTTCCAGTGTTACCACCACATTATTGGCTTTGGAATCGCTGATGTTTTTTAATGTCAGAGTAGCAACCGTTTCTTCGATGCCGGCAGTCACTTCCGGACTGAAGGTTACTTTTTCTACTACAAACGAAGGCTCTGCCAGAGCATACACCACATCCAGCTCAAAGCTTTTTACCGCGTTGTAGCGTTTATCTTCACTCATGCGCCAGTTGTCGCTGGCAATCATGCAGTTAATACGATATTTGGAGCCTTCCGGCAGTTCTTTGGTTTCCGGATTTACCTGCATGGTGATTGTAAATGTTTTAGTTTCCCCGCCCGGAATCTCCGTTAACATAGTATCGTATTGACCATCTTCGGTACCGCCGATAATGGTAAAGTGGCTTAATGGTTTTTTATCTGCCTCTTCGGTAAAACGGAACACCGGAAACAACCCGGAACCGCTGCCCATATTTTTAACGGTGATTTCCACATCAAACTTCTGACCTACCAGCACCTGCTCCGGTGCATTGATATTTACAAACGACCACAGCGGGTCAAGGCCGGTATTAATTACGTTGCGTTTCGCCGCTTCTTCCCGTTTTTTTGCTTCTTCTTCCGCTTTAGCCTTTGCCTCGGCATCTTCTGCTGATTCCGTCTGAGAAGCAGAAGAGGAGGTGGTATCGGCAAATACCGCTCCCGGCATCACGCTCATACATAAAAATGTAAGCAGTAACAGTGCTGCAATCCATGTCTTTTTATTTTTCATAG
>ERZ808026.313-NODE-313-length-10593-cov-2.810289_pt1 | contig 10593 bp, 8 predicted proteins | sample MGYA00380182_ERZ808026 | MGnify/ENA primary metagenome ERZ808026 (study PRJEB31490, sample SAMN06133376) | cow dung metagenome | isolation source: H9 | host: cow | place: China: Chengdu | collected 2015-05 ... | reverse complement strand
CCTTTGGGTGATGAGTAATGTAAATGATTATAAAATAAAAAGGATCTCCTAGGAGATCCTTTTTTTATACATTCTAATAAAAAATTAAACAATTGTTTCCTTCCACCAGTCAGATACAAACTTAACTGTCAATTCAATAGCATCAGCTGAATCGTAGTCGAGTTCTTCAAACCCACCACCAAGATCACCATTCATCACACCGCATCTGTTGCCACGGTGGAGGGTCTGGGCATCGCCATTGAAAAGGGCTTCCAGATCGGCGGCCGCGTGATCCGCAATCTGGGCTATCATGTGGAATCTCTGGCCATCGTGGATGCTATGGATGCCGAAACATCTTCAATTCAATTCCGTGAACAGGAGAACGCATAATGACAAACAAAAAATCGTCTATTACAACTAGTGCCAGTTCTATTGACAACATCTACTCGCTAGATGGGAAAGTGCCAGTCGGTAAATCCATTCCATTCGGTCTGCAGCATGTTCTTGCGATGTTTGTTGCCAATATTGCACCTATTATGATTGTAGCCGGCGCCTGTGGTTTAACCGCTCAGAACACCGCTGCTTTAATTCAGACGGCTATGATCGTGGCTGGTATCGGTACTCTGGTTCAGCTTTTCAGCGTCTGGCGTTTAGGCGCACGACTGCCGATTGTTATGGGTATCAGTTTTACCTTTGTTTCAATTTTCTGTTATGTAGGTCCGCGCTGGGGGTATGAAGCCGTTATCGGTGCGGTACTGGTGGGCGGCTGTATTGAAGGGATTCTGGGGCTGTTTGCAAAATACTGGCGCGGTCTTGTAGCTCCTATTGTAGCAGCCTGTGTTGTTACAGCAATTGGTTTCTCTCTGTTAAGTGTCGGTGCGAATTCTTTCGGCGGCGGTAACGGAGCAGAAGACTTTGGCTCTTTACAGAACTGGATTCTCGGTACTATCACTCTGGTCTGCTGTCTGGGATTTCATATTATTGCAAAAGGTCACGTAAAACAGTTAAGCGTACTCTTTGGTCTGGTTGTTGGCTACATCGTGGCTGTTTTTATGGGCATGGTGGATTTTTCAGCACTGGAAAGTGTAAAAGTGCTTTCTGTTCCGGAATTCCTGCCATTCAAACCGGTATTTAATATCAATGCGATTATTTCGGTTATGCTGATTTTCCTGGTATCTGCTACCGAGACCATCGGGGATACTTCAGCTATGACCAGCACCGTGCTGCATCGTGAACCAACCGATAAAGAAATTTCCGGTGCACTTGCCTGCGACGGGTTTGTGAGCTCGGTGTCTGCTCTGTTTGGCTGTATGCCAATCACATCCTTCAGCCAGAACGTAGGGCTTTTAGCAATGACAAAGGTTATTAACCGTTACACCATTGCTACCGGGGCCGCAATTATGATTATCGCCGGTTTAATCCCTGCTGTAGGGGCAGTTCTGGCAACCCTGCCGGAAGCGGTTCTTGGCGGCTGCACCATTATGATGTTCGGGAACATTGTGTTATCCGGGCTGCAGATGATCGGAAACTGCGGTTATACACAGCGCAATATTACCATTGCTGCATTATCGCTTAGCGTTGGTCTGGGCTTCACACAGGTACCTGAAATTTTTGCAATTTTCCCGGATATTATCCGTACCGTATTTGCGGAAAACTGCGTAGCAGTTGTATTCCTCTCTGCGATTCTTCTGAATCTGCTTCTGCCAGAAGAAACTGACAAAACTGCACAAATGTAATTTACAAAACCGGTTTTCAGACTCAGAACCATAATTCTGATGTTTGAAACCGGTTTTTCTAATCTCTTGCAAGCACAACGCCATAAAGCAAAAAACCTCTGCCGGGAATTATTCATTCTCAGCAGAGGTTTTCATTTTATCCTGATTCTTTTGGTTATGCGTTAGAACAACTTATTTGCTCTGTTCCTGTAATAATACTTTGCGGGACAGGTTTACGCGGCCTTTTTCGTCGATTTCCACGCATTTAACCATAATTTCGTCGCCTACGTTTACAACGTCTTCTACTTTTTTCACGCGTTCCAGTGCCAGCTGGGAAATGTGTACCAGACCATCTTTACCTGGCAGCACTTCTACGAATGCACCGAAGTCTGTGATACGTACAACTTTACCCATGTAGGTACGGCCAACTTCTACTTCTGCAACGATATCTTCAATGATTTTCACTGCTTTTGCAGAAGCTTCTGCATCGTTGGACATAATCATTACGCGGCCATCGTCTTCGATATCGATTTTAACACCGGTATCTTCCACGATTTTCTTGATAACTTTACCGCCAGGCCCGATAACATCACGGATTTTATCCGGATTAATCATCATGGTGATTACACGTGGTGCATATGGAGACAGTTCAGGACGAACAGCTGGAATTGCTTTCAGCATAGCATCCAGAATAAACATACGGCCATCATGCGCCTGTTTTAATGCCTGTTCCAGAATTGCACGGTTGATACCGGCAATTTTGATGTCCATCTGAATTGCAGTAACACCTTCGGTAGTACCTGCAACTTTAAAGTCCATATCACCCAGAGCATCTTCCAGACCCTGCAGGTCGGTTAATACGCTGAATTCGTTTTCTTCACGGATTAAGCCCATCGCTACGCCGGAAACCGGACGTTTAATTGGAACACCAGCTGCCATTAAGGACATGGTGCTGCCGCATACGCTGCCCATAGAGGTGGAACCGTTGGATTCCAGTGCTTCAGATACAACGCGGATGGTATATGGGAATTCTTCATCACTTGGGATAACCGGTTCCAGAGCGCGTTCTGCCAGTGCACCGTGACCGATTTCACGACGGCCAGGACCGCGCATTGGGCGTGCTTCCCCTACGCTGTATGGAGGGAAGTTATAGTGATGGATATAACGTTTGCTGCTTTCGTTATCTAAGCCGTCCAGAATCTGTTCTTCACGAGCCGCACCCAGAGTAACGGTGGATAAAATCTGTGTCTGGCCACGGGTAAATAATGCACTGCCGTGAGGACGAGGCAGAATGTCTACTTCGCAGGTCAGCTGACGAACTTCGGTCATAGCACGGCCGTCAGGACGGATTTTATCTACAGTGATTAAACGGCGTACAATATATTTCATTAAGCCGTCCAGAGCTGCACGCAGATCAGCTTCCTGTTCAGGGAACTGTTCTAATAAGTGCTGAACCGCTTCTTCTTTTACGGCTTCTGCCGCTGCATCACGGGTGTGTTTATCTTTAATGCGAATTGCTTCTAACAGGTTGTCGTAAGCATATTCTTTTACAGCCGCTTCGATTTCTTCCGGAATTACTTTCAGTTCAGGAACTACTTTTTCTTTTGCCAGTTCCAGAGCCAGAGCTTCCGCACGGAATTCTTCGATTGCTGCTACGATTTTTTTGATTTCTTCATGACCAAACATGATAGCATCCAGAATTACCATTTCCGGTACTTCCTGTGCACCAGCCTCTACCATCATTACGGCATCAGCGGTACCTGCAACGGTTAAATGCAGAGTGCTTTTTTCTTCCTGTTCCTGATTCGGGTTGATTACGAATTCGCCATCAACCAGACCAACTACAACGCCTGCGATTGGACCCATGAATGGAATCTGAGACAGGTGCAGTGCTGCGGAAGCACCTACCATAGCCAGGCAGTCTGGTGCATTGTCCATATCTACGGATAATACGGTTGCTACTACCTGAACGTCATTGCGATAGCCTTTTGGGAACAGCGGACGGATTGGACGGTCAATTAAACGGCTGGACAGGATTGCTTTTTCGCTTGCTTTCCCTTCGCGTTTTAAAAAGCCGCCAGGAATTTTACCTGCTGCATATAATTTTTCTTCGTAGTCAACGGTTAAAGGGAAGAAATCTACCCCTTCTTTTGGTTCTTTTGCACCTACTGCGGTTACCAGCACGGCTGTATCACCGTAGGTACAGAATACCGCACCGCTTGCCTGTTTTGCCATACGGCCGGTTTCCAGTGTTAAGGCACGACCGCCTACCTGGATGGATTTTCTTAAAATGTTACCCATAGTTGCTCCTCCTTGTAATTTTAAAATATCGTATCTGTTACGGCGGAGCAATTAACAAACAGGAACCAGCCTATGCACCGGTTTTATCCATGTTTTACGGAAAACCGCAGGTTTGCTCCTGTTTATTAATTACGCCTCCACAACAGTGTTACGCAGAAATCCCGGATTTAAGCCGTTAAAACTCAACAACTGCAAAAAAGAGCAGCCATTGGGCTGCTCTTTGCAGTTAGTACCTGAGTTACTACCGACGGATACCCAGAACGTTGATGATTTTGCGATATCTTTCGATATCTTTGGATTTTACGTAGTTCAGCAGGGAACGACGCTGACCAACCATTTTCAGCATACCGCGACGGGAATGATGATCTTTTGGATGATTTCTTAAGTGTTCGGTTAAGTAAGTAATTTTGTTGGTCAGAATTGCGATCTGAACTTCTGGGGACCCAGTATCTGTTTCATGTAACTGGAATTCTTTGATTAAAGTCTGTTTTGTCTGTGCATCTAATGCCATTTTGAGTTACCTCCTGAAAAATTTTTTATAATCGCCGCGTGCCAAGTGACCGCTGGAGAACGAAACACCGGGCAAACGGTTCATTCACAATTAATGATTATACATGATGCAAAACGCTTTTGCAAGTATTAATTACGGTTTTTCGTGTTTTAATTCTGAGAAAATCCGGCTTCTTCAAACAGCTTTAAGGTTTGTTCCCGATCCTGCTGCAGCTGCGCTTTTAAAGCATCGAGGCCATTAAATTTCTGTTCCTTTCGCAGAAAATAATGGAGCTCCGTGCGAATCGTCCTGCCATAGATATCGGCATCAAATCCAAACAGATTTACCTCGATATTTACGCCTTTGCTGTGTTCAATGGTCGGCCGAAGCCCGATATTTAAAATACCAGGGTATACAACACCGTCCACGGTAGTTAACGCCGCATATACACCGTTGCCCGGCAGCAGGATATTCTCATCCGGCCGGATATTGGCGGTTGGAAACCCGATTGTGCGGCCAATCTGATTGCCGTGTACAACAGGTCCTTCCACGCTGTAGGTATAGCCCAGCAGGCGGTTGGCTTTTTCCACATCACCATCTTTTAAGGCCTGCCGGATAGCAGTGCTGCAAACCAGTTCCCCATCCATCTGGAATGGTTCCATCACATGAACCTCCACGCCATGGGCTTTTGCCAGTCTGATAAGCAGCTCGGGATTGCCTTCCCCTTTATAGCCAAAGGAGTAGTTAAAACCTACGACAACATGACGCGCGCGCAAACGTTCCACCAGAATGTTCTGCACGAAAGCCTCAGGAGACAGGGATGCAATCGCTTCATCAAATGGAACGGTCTCCACCACATCCACATGCAGTTCCCGGAATCGCTCCAGCTTCTGTTTTTCTCCTAGTAAATAACAGAATTTCGGATCTCGCACCTGCTGAATCTGCGGATAAAACGTGAACACTGCCAGTTCCTCTCCATGATTGTCGGCAATCTGCCGCCCAATGTGTATCAGCTGCTGATGCCCTTTATGAATTCCATCGAAATTACCTAGCACAACGGTGCGATAGCTTCGGGTTGTCACGCGTTTTCACCACACTTAAAGACTTTATTCGGCTGGAAACTGCTTTTTACAATTTCACCGATTGCCAGAAGGTTCCCCTCTTTGTCCAGCGCCCGGCACACGGTACCTTCAGCCAAATCCGCCGCGCCCGGTACCCGCTGCGAGAGGCCATTCTGCACACGGCTGGTCATAACAGCATCGGTCACGGTTAACGCCGGCATATCGGCAAGGCTGGTATTCATATCCATCAGAAATTCTTCCGGATGTTCCGCCTCTTCCAGACGAGATAAGGCAACGGCTGTATCCGCCCCGAACACACCGCTTTTTGTGCGCATCAGGTAGGCCATATGGCCGCTGCTTTCACAGGCACGGGCAATATCCTGACACAATGTCCGGATATAGGTGCCTTTGCCGCAGCGGATTTCCAGCATTGCCGATTCAGGCTGATACATCAGCACTTTGATTTCATGAATCATAACCGGCCGCGCTTCCACTTCCACGTCAATGCCCTGACGAGCCAGCTTATAAAGCGGCTGTCCATCTTTTTTGATAGCCGAGTACATAGGGGGAACCTGCTGAATTTCACCAGTGAATTTCTGTGTTACTGCTACAAATTCCTCTCTTGTGAGGCTCGGCAGCTCTGTTTTTACAGTTACCTCACCGGACGCATCCTGGGTATTGGTTTCTGTGCCAAACATGAGCACAGTTTTATAGGTTTTTTCCTTATCGGTCAGGTATTCCACCAGCCGGGTGGCCTGGCCAATACAAACAGGCAGCACACCAACTGCATCAGGATCTAATGTGCCGGTGTGCCCAACTTTTCTGGTATGATAAATTCTCCGCAGTTTTGCCACCACATCGTGGGAGGTCATCCCTGCCGGTTTCATTACATTTACAATTCCATCCATAGTCAATGCTGTTCCGTTTCTTCAATATATTTTTGTACCGCCGGTACCAGCTGCTCAGCAGCCGGCTCAGCCGCGCATTCAAAAGAGCATCCTGCTGCACGGATATGACCGCCGCCGCCAAACTGGTTGGCAATGGCATTAACATCAGCCCATGCTTTGCTTCGCAGGCTTACTTTTGTTTTATTCTCACCTACACCGCGAAACAGCATCGCTACTTCAACACCGTCAATATCCTTGATTGTGTTGATAAGTCCGTCAATATCGGTACTTTCAGGCTGCAGCTCCTGCATCATATCATAATGCAGCTTACTCCACGCATATTTGCCGTTTCGGGAAATGTGCAAATCATTCAGGATATACTTCATCAGTGCAATACGCTTATGCGAGCTGCTTTCATAGATATTAAGCCGCAATGCGTTCGTATCGGCACCGCAGTCTTTTAATTCTGCCGCAATACGAAGGGTTTCCGATGTCACATTGTCAAACAGGAAATTCCCGGTATCGGTACTCAGCCCCATATAAAGCGCTGTTGCAATCTCCGGTGCAATTTCCGCTCCCAGTGCACAGATTACATGGTACATATTCTGGCAGTTGGCAGCCGCATCAGCTTTCACATAATTAAGCATCCCATACTGCTTATTGCTCGCATGATGGTCAATATTGATAATCATGCGTCCGTTTAGCGCCGGATGGTCGGTCGAATAACCGGCCAGCTCCATGTTTGCGCAGTCTACAAACACAACCGTTTCCGGCAGTTCCAGCCCCTCTGTATAGGGCTGAATCTGCCAGTTTCCAGCAGCAAAACGATATTTTTCGGATATGGTATCGTTATTTAACAGCATTGTTTCAACGCCTGCATTGCTCAGTGCCGACGCCAGCGCCAGCTGAGAGCCTAGTGTGTCGCCATCCGGGTTATTATGCGAAATAATGGCAACACACTTCTGGCTGAGCAGAACATCTCTGATTTGTGTCATCACCTGCTGCATGATGGTTCCTCCTGTTAGTCCTGTTCCTGCTCCTGTTTAATCTGGTGTAAAATCGATTCAATTTTTGCACCATACTGCAGCGAGTCATCAAGCTTGAAAATCAGTTCCGGAACAACACGCAGCTTCAGACGTCTGCTTAACTCGCTGCGCATATATTTCGATGCCGCTTTCATGCCATCCAGAGCATCCTGGCGCTGTCTATCCGAGCCATAGCGGCTGATATAAACAGTCGCATAGCTTAAGTCGCCAGTCACTTCCACATCGGTGATGCTGATTAAGCTGTCTACACGAGGGTCTTTGATACCGTTGCGAATCAGTAACACCAGTTCTTTTTTAATTTCCTCACCAACACGGTTTGGACGTACTTTCATGTTGCTCACCTCTCAGGCTTATAATGCCCGTTTTACTTCCTCAAATGTATATGCCTCTAAAATGTCGCCTTCTTTGATATCGTTGAAGCGTTCAAAGCCCAGACCGCATTCATAACCGGTTGCGACTTCTTTTACGTCGTCTTTGAAACGTTTCAGAGAGCCCAGATTGCCGTCATGAATTACAACACCGTCACGAACTACGCGCACACGTGCATTACGGGTGATTTTACCTTCGGTTACATAACAGCCGGCAACCACACCAACTTTAGGCACTTTGAAGGTGCTGCGAACTTCTGCCTGACCCAGTTCCACTTCTTTGATATCTGGGGACAGCATACCGGATAACGCTGCTTTTACATCTTCAATTGCTTCGTAAATTACACGATAGGTGTTAATCTGAATTTCTTCTTTTTCAGCCAGTTTACGAGCACCAACATCCGGACGTACGTTAAAGCCGATGATCAGCGCATTAGATGCCGCTGCCAGCATAACGTCAGCTTCGCGGATACCGCCTACTGCGGTACGAATGATATTTACACGAACTTCGGCATTACCCAGTTTTTCCAGGGACTGACGAATCGCTTCGATAGAACCCTGAACGTCTGCTTTCAGAATAATGTTCAGTTCTTTAATTTCGCCTTCTTTAATCTGTGCGAATAAATCTTCCAGAGATACTTTTGTATTGCGTGCGATTTCCTGCATGTGTTTTTCTTTCTGGCGTTTGTCAGCTACCTGTTTAGCCAGTTTTTCGTTATCTACAGCAATGTAATCATCACCCGCTTCTGGAACTTCGTTTAAGCCCAGAATTTCAACCGGCACGGATGGACCTGCAGTTTTCAGGTTACGGCCGTTGTAGTCGAACATTGCACGGATTCTACCCTGTGTAGTACCTACAATCAGGAAGTCCCCTACATGCAGAGTACCGGTCTGAACCAGTAAGGTTGCAACAGGACCGCGACCTTTATCCAGTTTGGATTCGATAACTTTCCCTTTTGCATTGCGGTTTGGATTTGCTTTCAGTTCGCCCATTTCCGCTACCAGCAGAATCATGTCTAACAGTTCATCAATACCGATACCTTTTTTCGCGGATACTGGTACCATAATGGTATCGCCGCCCCATTCCTCGGAAATCAGACCATAGTTGGTCAGTTCCTGTTTAATACGGTCTGGGTCAGCTTCCGGTTTATCCACTTTGTTAATTGCAACGATAATAGGAACACCAGCTGCTTTTGCGTGGTCAATTGCCTCGATGGTCTGTGGCATTACGCCGTCATCGGCTGCTACTACCAGAATCGCAATGTCAGTAACCTGAGCACCACGTGCACGCATCGCGGTGAACGCTTCGTGACCTGGAGTATCCAGGAAGGTGATTTTCTGCTCATGCGCTTCTACCTGATATGCACCAATGTGCTGTGTGATACCGCCAGCCTCGGTGGAGGTAACATGAGTAGAACGGATTTTGTCCAGCAGAGATGTTTTACCATGGTCAACGTGACCCATAATGGTTACAACTGGTGGACGGTGTTCCAGATCTTCCGGTTTATCCTCTACATCGGTAAACAGTTCTTCTTCTTTGGATACTTTTACTTCTACTGTTGCGCCGAATTCTTCCGCGATAATGGTTGCGGTATCCACATCCAGCTCCTGGTTAATGGTAGCCATTACGCCCATTGCCATCAGTTTCATGATAACATCGGTCGCTTTTTTACCCATCTGATGAGCCAGGTCCTGAACAGTGATGGTATCTTCCAGTACAACATGATGTTTTACTTCCGCGAATTCTCTTGGAGGTTCTTTTTTCACGTTTTTATTGTTTTTACCACGGTTTTTGTTGTTATTGTTTTTGTGGAAATTGCTGTTTTCATTACGTTTAGAACGAGCAGTCTGTTCCAGTTTGGACTTGGAGTTATCGCTGCTGCTGTTCCAGTCCTGATAACGTTCTTCAACCGCATCTCTGGTAAAGTTTTCGTTGTTGTTTTTACCGGTTGGAGCTACTTTAGGCGCCTGATTGCGAACTGGTGCGGATGGAGTTGCACGGTTTGCATTTACACCAACTCTGCGGTTGGATACGGTATCCTGCTGCTGATTGTTTTTGCGGAACATATCGCCGCCACGATCACCGCCGCGGTTATCGCGATTATCACGGCCGCCGTCTCTATTATAGCCGCCTTCACGGTTTGGACGTTTCCCGTCTTTGTTAAAGCCGCCGCGATTATCCTGACCATTTCTGTTCTGGCCTTTGAAATCGCCTTTGCCGTCTTTATTGAAACCGCCTCTATTATCGCGATTATCTCTGTTTTCACGGTTATCTCTGTTGTTATCTCTGTTGTTATCTCTGTTAAAGTTTCTGTTATCGCGGTTTTCGCGATTGTCACGATTGAAACCGCCTCTGTTGTCGCGGTTGTCTCTGTGTTCTCTGTTATCTCTCTGCTCCCGGTTCTGACGATACTCTCTATTTTCCCCGCCAGCAGGTCTGGATTGATTATTCTGCGGTTTCTGACCGGATTTCTGTGTCATATCTCTTTTTCCATTCTCCCTGTAGCTGTTATTTCTATTCTGAGCGCCTGCCTGAGCGGCACCATCTGTTTTCGGCTGTTCCTTTACCGCTTCCGGTTTTGCTTCCATTTTTGGTTTTTCCGGCTGTTTTGGCGCCGGTTTCTGGAAAGCCTGTTTTACTTTTGCAGCTTCTGCTTCTGTAATCGAACTCATATGGTTCTTTACATCTACATCCATTGCTTTTAATTTTTCTATAATCAACTTACTATCAACATTCAGTTCTTTG
>ERZ808026.311-NODE-311-length-10598-cov-7.107119_pt1 | contig 10598 bp, 1 predicted proteins | sample MGYA00380182_ERZ808026 | MGnify/ENA primary metagenome ERZ808026 (study PRJEB31490, sample SAMN06133376) | cow dung metagenome | isolation source: H9 | host: cow | place: China: Chengdu | collected 2015-05 ... | reverse complement strand
GGATATACTACAATAGGTGAACAAGCAATTAAATTAAACGATTTATTAAAAGACCAAATTCAAGAAGCCAAAGACTTATGGGGAGATGTAGTAAGTTTAGGATTAAGTCTAACTACAAGTGGTAATATTGATGTTAGCAACTTAGAAAAACCAGGAACTTCAACAGTAACCACAAACGCTCCTTTAATTGCTATTGACTTTAATGGTAACTTAGACGGAAGAATAACCAAAGAAGATGTTGAAAAAATTACACAACAGGCAGCGGATGAAATAATGGTAAAACTTCATGACCTTATGAAATAGGGGTAGATTTCTACCCCTTTTAATAAATATTCCATAATGTATAAGAAAGGAGAGAATGATGTGCAATTAAGAACAGATGATTTCAGATTTAATAATAAAAAATTAAGTGACTTTGGTTTCAAAGTTGTTAATGCTGATAGTTCTACAAATACTAGAAAAATTGGTTTAACTCGTTCCTTAACAACAGTAGATGGTTTAATTGGAAATAAAGTTATTGAAAGCATTTCAGAAACACAGGCACAATTTACAATTGTTATCTCAAAGTTTGATGGAGATAGAATAGCACCAATTACAAATGAAGATTTAAAACAAATTACAACTTGGTTATTTAGTCCAACAGACTATAAAGAATTGATTGCCATTGATGAAGAATCCAACATTATATACTATGGAATGTTTATTGATGGAGAACAAACTTATGTAACTGATGATAATAGAGGTTATATTACATTGACATTTATGCTTGATAGTAATCATGCTTACGGACAAATTGAAAAGATTACAAAAAGTGGAGGTAGCACATTTATAATAGATTTTAAAAATAATGTTGGTGAATATTATTATCCAGATATTGAATTCAATGTTAGTGGTTCATCTTTCTCTATTGAAAATACGACTTTAGGAGAAAGAATTGAATTTAATAATTTAGATGCTAATTGTAGAGAAGGTATTATCTATGGCGAAGGTATCATGACTATGATTAGTTCAACTGATGCAACAGTAAACATGAGAGAAAAATCTAACCGTAAATTTTTAAGGTTACAAAACGGAGCAAATGTAATTAAAATAACAGGAAGTGGAACATTTACATTCCATATTCAACCAAAAATTAGTTTAAGATAGGGAGAGATTGAATTGCGTTCTAATATATTCAATACAGAACATCTCGACAATAGAGAATATGTATTAATGTCTAACAACAGAACAGAATTGGATATCATTCCTTCAGAGTATGTGTTAGAATATACAAGTAAATTAGATGACGTTTCTACCCTCAGAATAGAAATTCCAAGATATGTTATGAGGGGAGAACAAAAAATTGAATACCCTCTTTATAATAAATTATACGGTAAACAATTTATCGTAGTTAGAAAAGATGGTGTAAATTTAGAGCGTTTTATTATTGACGCTATTACAGAAGAAATTACAGTAGAAAATAGTAAAAAAACTTTCACTGCTAACTCTTACGAAAATATTTTAAAAAATAGAGCGTGTATGATTAATGAAGGTATGACACGCCAATTATACAAAAAACCAGATGAAACATTTGATGTTGCAGATGGAATTTTAAACATTTTTGAACAGCAAACTGGATGGACTGTTGACTACGAAAATAGTGATAGCTCTGCTTTTTATGAAACAGTAGAAGAAAATATCATTAAAGAAATCAATGTAGATGGTGGAACAAAGGTATGGCAAAAAGTATTTAAAAATGATGTATTAATTGATGCTGATATTACTGTTCCTAGTGAAGATGGATTTGCATTAAATTTTGATATTGTATGGAACAATATCGTGGTTACAGATAGCAATGGTAATCCATTTAAAGCAGATAGTATTATTCATACATTTACTGATTTATATACTGGTGTAAAACATATTAAAATTACATATACTAGCGATATTATTGAAAGATATGGAATTACGTACGATTTAACTCTTGATGATGACAACCATATTACACAAACATACGCATTTGTAAATTGTAAAGAATTACAGTTACAAGTCGAAGGAATTAGATTGAATTATATTGCTTCACAAACACAAGAAAGAAATATGGCAAAATATCGTTTCTTGGAACATCAGTCAACATACTGGTATCAATTTTTAAAAACAACTGTACAAGAAGCATATAACTGCTACATCTTCTTTGATAGTTTTAATAAAAGTATTACAGTTCGTGATAAAGCATCGTATACAAGCGAATGGAAAGGTTTCTATCTAGACTTCAACAACTTATTAACCAAAATCACAAAAACTCCTAAAGTTGATGATATCTGTACACGCTTATGGATTAGTAGTAATAATGTAGATATTACAGAAGTTAATCCATTAGGAACTTCTTACTTGGAAGATTATAGCTATTTTAGAAACAATGGTTCAATGAGTTCTGAGTTATGTAATGCTTTAGATAGATATTATGCAAGACTAAATGGATTACAAGCATTATGGATGGCAGCTAAAAATGAAAAGAATTCAGTAGACCAACAAAGTGTCAAAAAGAATAGTTTATTAATTAGTTTGAACTCACAATTAAAAACTTTAAATGCACAATTAACTGCATATATTAAAGCAAACAGTAAAGAAAATCAAGAACGTATTGCTGCAGAGATATCTGCTCTTGAAATTCAAATTGCTTCAACAGTTTCAGCTATTGAACAATTAGAAGAGCAAAGTTTAGCATTATTGGATAGAATGCAAGAACTAGGAAGACAAATGAGTAAAGAAAATGCTACTGACGAGCAAGGTAAAATCTTTACTTATAATCAAAATGGAGAACAAATTAATTTATTAGATGAACTTGAAGACTTTACACTTGAACAAACATATAAAGATGACGTTCACACAAAAGCAAATAGATTATATGCATATGCACAAGAGTTAATGAAAGAGAAAGCACGATTAACATATACTTTCTCATTAGAGCATAATGATTTAGTAAAAGGTATTAAACACCCTCTAGGATGGCAATGGTTTATTGAGCTAGGTGCTAAAGTTGAATTGAATGATAAAGATATTGCAGATGCAGATGGTTTCGTAACTATCTATGCTTATACATATTCACCAAAAGAAAATAAAATTTCAAATGTTGATTTTAACAACAACACAAAAGTTATTGAAGCAGTAAAAGGTATTAGTGCTATTGGTAAATTAGTACATCAAACTGCATCTATGACAGATTTCTGGAAATCAACTTGGCGTGATTCAGTACAAAACAATATAGTTGTTTCTGATATTCGTAAAAATGGATTAGACTTGGCAGCTAATGCAGTTCGTGGTGGAACAACAGTAAATAAAGTTAGCATGACAGAAGCTGGATTATTTGTTATTGATGCAAATAATGAAAATAATCAAATTTACGTTGGTGCATCATTGATTGCAGTAACTGATGATAAATGGGTTCATGCAAAAACTGCTATTGATAATAGTGGAGTTATTGCAGATACTATCGTTGGACGTTTAATTCTTGGTGAAAACTTATGGATTAGCAACGAAGATGGTTCATTTAATATTGAGCCTAGTGGATTAACAATTTATGATGAAAACCATGTTGAGAGAATTCAAATGGGATTAAATAGTGAAAACAATCCATACTTCCAATTAGGTAGACCAAATGATGGTAACTTCTTAATCTTTGATGAAAAAGGACAATTAAATATCCAAGCAAGTGCTTTTAAAATTAAAGTTGGAGGAACAGCAGAAAATCCAACTTACGATACAGTAATCGGACAAGGACAAGCTAGCACAATTATTAAAAATGAAATTGGACAAGTTATTATTCCTACAAGAAACTATGCTTTAGACTCATTAAGAGGATACACTATTGTAGGAGATGCAAATGGAGATAAAGTATTCAAACTATGTGACTTATCTCAAAACCAAGAAGTGTTCGATGGTAAGAAAACTGCTATTTCGTTTTCATGGGAATATGTTGATGGAACTGCAACATCTTCTTTCTATATTCGTACTGGTGGAAATCACAATCAAAAATTAACAGAGACATTTACTATTTCTCCTAGTTTATATAGAGGTAAATATAATACAGTAAATACCATTACAGTAGATGCAGAAGTATTTGACACTCTAGAATTAGTAGCAAATAATCTACATGGTAAAATTGTTATTTCATTATTAAAATTTGAAATTAATGATAACATGACAACATGGACACAAGCACCAGAAGATGGGCAAGAAGCTTATACAATTTTATTATCAAATGAAACTCAAATTATTTCAGTAAATAAAAATTTATATCCTCTTGCCGATGAAACTTTTGAAACAGATGTATTAGTATATCAAGGTGCAGTTCAACAAAACAACTTTACTATTGAAAATTTACAATCGGTCGGAGATATCAAAGCAACAGTTGCTGGACATAAAATTTCATATTCGGTTAAACGTGATACATCATTAACTGAATTAAAAGGTAGATTTGACTTTACTATTAAAGTTGATGGACAAGAATTCAAAAAATCTTGGGCTTGGGTAGCAGTTAAACAAGTTACAGACGGATATATCATGGTAACTGGAGACCAAGTATTTAAATATAGTAACAATTTTGACGGAGAGCCATCACCTAAAGTTTTAACATTAAATGTTAAACGTTTCGATTTAGATGCAGTTGGTAAATGGCAATATAGAAACTCTAATAACGAATGGGTAGACTGGCTAGATGGAGAACAAGTGGTAACATCTGATACATTAACTATTAATCCTAATGATAAAATGTATGCCGATAACGATGTAAAAACAATGCAAGTTAGATATATTGTAAATACAGCATATGATGAATTTACTACATACAAAGTATCAGACGGTGCTAACGGTAGTGGTACATCATCTATTTTACATATTAGATATAGTGCTAATTCAGATGGTTCAAATATGACAGTTCAACCTCAACCAGATTCAAAATATATTGGTACTTATATAGCAACAAGTTCAGTAGCTTCTGATAACCCTGGTGATTATACATGGGTATTAATTAAAGGACAAGATGGTATCCCTGGTACAGATGGAACTGATGGAACAAGTTCATACTTCCACGTTAAATATTCTAACGATGGAGAAACATTCACAGAAAATAATGGAGAAACAGTTGGCAAATGGATTGGTACATATGTTGACTATAATGAATTAGATTCAGATGTGTTCTCTGATTATGATTGGGTTAAATATGTCGGAGAAGACGGTATTGATGGTAGCAATGCAGAATATGTAAAACTTAGTGGAGAACAAGTGTTTAAATATACTGGAGGATTTAATACAATCCCTTCACCAGCGTCAATTACTATTAGTTCAACAGTGTACAACTTTACAAATCCATCCTATGAATGGTCTTATAAACGTAGTGGAGATACTAATTGGACTATTCTTGCAGGACAAACAACATCTAATTTCGTTTTAAACCATGACAATGATGAAATATTTACTAATATGGCGGTTACAAATGTTACAATTAGATGTAGAGCATATACTGATTATGATGAAGCATTTGATGAAATGACTATTGCTAAAATCAGAGATGGTGTAGACGGAGTAAGTATTATTCAAATTCAAGAACAATATTATCTATCTACTTCACAACAAGAATTAATGAACGGTGAATGGGTTGATGATGTTGCTCCATCATGGGAAAAAGGAAAATATATTTGGACAAGAACTGAATTTACTTATTCAGATGGAACTACTAAAACAACAAATGCAATTTGCGTCACTGGTAGAGATGGTAATGACGGTCTAAACGGTGGAGTGTCAGTATCTAAAGTTGATGTTTACTACTATCAATCAGACAGTAGTACTCAATTAGTTAACGGTACATGGCAATCAAATGCTCCAACATGGGTAAATGGTAAATACGTTTGGACAAAAACAATCACTTATTTAGATAGTGGTACACAATATGAATCAAAACCAGTTTGTATTAGTGGTGAAAAAGGTCAAGACGGTATTAATGGTACAAACGGTAAAGATGGAGTAAGCAACTACTTCTTTATTAGATATAGTGAATTTGAAGATGGACATGACATGACAGAGTTGCCAACTTCAAAAACAAAATATATGGGTACTGCAACATCAACAGTAAATGAAGCACCAACAGAACATACAAGCTATAAATGGAGTCTAGTAAAAGGTACAGACGGTAAAAATGGTACTGACGGAACACCTGGAGTTGATGGTAGTTCTTCATACCTTCACATTAAATACTCTAATGATGGTAAAACTTTTACTAACAATAATGGTGAAGAATTAGGTAAATGGATTGGTACTTATGTAGATACAAAATCTGTTGATAGTACAAACTTTGCAGATTATAACTGGGTTCGTTTTGTTGGTGAAGACGGTATAAATGCAAAATATGTTATCGTTACTGGAGACCAAACTTTTAAATATGCAGATAATTATACAACATTAATAGAACCACAAGAAATTGTTTTAACAGCAGTTAGATATAATATAACACAACAAGGTAAATGGCAATATAAAGAAACAAATGGAGCATGGACAGATTTAGGTGCAACAACAGAACAATTAATTGTCACACCAGACATGGCTTCGTTTGCTAACGGTGCTAAAACTTTAAGTCTAAGATATATTGCAGACTCTTGTTATGATATTATGACGATTGCTAAAGTATCTGACGGATATAATGGTACAGACGGTAAAGATGGTATTAATGGAGTCAATAACTACTTCCATATTAGATACAGTGCAGTTGCTACTGGTGAAAATATGACTGCTATGCCTAATGAAAATTCAAAATATATGGGTACTTGTGTTACTGATATCAATGAAGCTCCAACAGATTATAGATTATATTCATGGTCTTTATTTAGAGGTAACGATGGTACAGATGGTACAACTATCGTAAACATTAAAGAACAATATTATTTATCTACATCTCAAACCATGTTAACAAATGGTGAATGGCAAGATTCTGCACCAACTTGGGAAAGTGGAAAATATATTTGGACTCGTACAGTATTCTCATATAATAATAGCACAACATCTACAACAGAACCTATTTGTGTTACTGGTCGTGACGGTGCAGATGGTATGAATGGTGGAGTATCTGTAAGTGGTGTTGATACATACTACTATCAATCTACAAGTGCAACAGAACTTACTGGTGGAGAATGGAAAACAGTATCACCAGTATGGCAAAATGGAAAATATGTATGGTCTAAAACAGTTACATATCTAGATAATGGTACACAATATGAAAGTAAACCTATTTGTTTAACTGGACAAAAAGGTGATAACGGTACAGATGGTATTCCAGGTAAAGATGGTGTAGATGGTAGAACAACATATTTACACATCAAATATTCAAACGATGGAACAACTTTTACTGACAATAATGGTGAAACTATCGGTACATGGATAGGAACATACGTAGACTTCACAAAAGCAGACAGTACTAACTTTAATGACTATGAATGGAAAAAATATACTGGTGAAGATGGTAGAGATGGTTATGATGCTTATACTGCATTATTAACTAATGAAAACCATACATTCCCTTGTGACTTTGAAGGAAATATTCCAAGTGATATTACTATTACGACAACTGCAATTGGTTACAAAGGTATTACACCTGTTACACCAACGGTTGGTACTATTCCTAGTGTAACGGGTATGACCATCACTAAAGATAAAAATGTTATTACAATTACTGCTAAAGCTGGAAAAACATTATCAGACAATGGTAGTGTACAAATCCCTATTATTATTGATGGTAAAACATTTAATAGAGCATTCTCTTGGACAAAATCTAAAAATGGTAAAAACGGTACTGATGGTATTGATGGTGTAAATAATTATTTCTTTATTCGTTATAGTGCTAATGCAGATGGTTCTGGAATGACAATCAAACCTCAAAGCAATACTATGTACATGGGTACTTGCTCAACAACCACTAATACTGCTCCAACCGACTATAAAGCATACAAATGGGCATTGGTTCGTGGTACAGATGGTAAAGATGGAGAAAAAGGTGCACAAGGTAGTGCAGGTGCAGATGGTAGAACTTCTTATTTACATATTAAATATAGTAATGATGGAACTACTTTCTCACCTAACAATGGTGAAGAAGTTGGTTTATGGATTGGTACTTATGTCGACTTTACAGAAGCAGATAGCAATACATTTAGTGATTATTCATGGAAAAGATATGTAGGACAAGATGGACAAGATGGTACAGACGGTAAAGATGCATATACGGTTATCTTAACAAATGAAAGCCATGCTTTCCCAACAGATTCTAATGGAAAAATTACTAGTGAAGTATCTACAACTACACAAGCAATAGCATATAAAGGAACAACTCCAATTACACCTACAATCGGAACATTACCAAAAGTAAATGGTCTAACACTATCAAAAAGTGGAACAACTATTACAATTAAGGCATCTGTTGGTACTTCAATGGCAGAAAGTGGCTCTATTAATATTCCTATTACAGTAGACGGTAAATCATTCACCAAAGTATTCAGCTATAGCAAAGCTCGTCAAGGTGCAAATGGAGCAAATGCTAAACTAGTTACAGTTAGTGGAGAACAAGTGTTCAAATATAGCAACAACTTTACTGGAAAACCTACTCCTGAAACGATTATTTTAAAAGCAACTGTTTCAAATACTACTGAAACTGGTAAATGGCAGTACATGAATTTGGATGGAGCATGGACAGATTACGATAAGGGTGGAACACTTGTAACGTCTAAAACAATAGATATTCTTTATAACAGTAAAATATTTGGTACGACAGATGCTAAATCTATGAGATTGAGATATTACATTTCTGATAGTTTATATGATGAAATTACATTAGTTAAAATTTCAGATGGAGCAAAAGGTACTGATGGGAAAAATGGTATAGATGGTGTAAATAGTTATTTCTATATTCGTTATAGTAGCAACCCTACTGGTTCTGAAATGACTGAATTACCTAATGAAAATTCTAAATACTTAGGTACTTGCTCAACAACTTCCCCAGTAGCTCCTTCAAGCTACACCGAATATAAATGGTCTTTAATTAAAGGTACAGATGGAGCAGATGGTACAACTATTGTAAATATTAGAGAACAATACTATTTATCTACTTCTCAACAAACTTTAATTAATGGTGAGTGGTTAGACAGTGCTCCTACTTGGACAACTGGTAAATATATTTGGACAAGAACAGTATTCTCTTACAATAACAATACCGAAACAACCACAAACCCTATCTGTGTAACTGGTAAAGATGGTGCAGATGGTCTTAACGGTGGGGTATCTGTTGAAAACGTGGATGTATTCTATTACCAATCTACAAGTCCTACTCAATTGACTGGAGGTTCTTGGCAAACTTATGCTCCAGTATGGACTAATGGCAAATATGTTTGGACAAAAACAATTACTTACTTAGACAATGGTAATTCTCATGAAAGTCAACCAGTTTGCATCACTGGTGAAAAAGGTCAAGATGGTTCAGACGGTATTCAAGGTGAAAAAGGTGAGGATGGTCGCACATCCTACTTACACATTAAATATTCAGACGATGGTTCAACATTTACTAGCAACAACGGTGAGACAATTGGTAAATGGATTGGAACGTATGTAGACTTTAATGAGAAAGACTCAACAAACTTCAATGACTATACTTGGAAGAAATATGTTGGAGAAGATGGAACAGATGGTATAGATGGTATCCCAGGTAAAGATGGTACATCTAGCTATTTCTATGTACGTTACAGTACAAATTCTAATGGTAATCCTATGACAACAACTCCAAATACTAATACTAAATATATTGGGGTATGTTCAACTACATCCTCTACTGCTCCTTCATCATATTCAAGTTATACATGGTCTAAATTTATTGGTGAAGATGGATATGTAGGTCGAGATGGTGTTGATGGTACATCAAGCTATTTACACATTAAATACTCTAATGACGGTGGAAAAACATTCACTTCAAATAATGGTGAAGATTTAGGTTCATATATTGGTACATATGTAAATAATATTCAAGCAGACAGTAATAACGTTAAAGACTATAAATGGTCTAAATTCGTTGGTACTGATGGAAAAAATGGTATAGATGGAATTAATGGTAAAGATGGAGTATCAACTTATTTTTATGTAAGATACTCAGCTAATGCTAATGGTTCTAACATGACTTCAACTCCATCAAGTTCTAGTTTATATATTGGAGTATGCTCAACAACAAGTGCAACTGCTCCTACTAGTGCTAGTAGCTATCAATGGACATTGATTAAAGGTAGTGACGGGAAAGATGGTACTCCGGGTGCTAAGGGTGACAATGGACAAACTTCTTATTTACATATTAAATACAGTAACGATGGTAAAACATTCACTTCAAACAATGGTGAGGATTTAGGTAAATGGATAGGTACTTATGTTGACTTCAAACAAGCAGATAGCACTTCATTTGGTAGTTACACTTGGAGTAAATATATTGGTGAAGATGGACAAGACGGTACAGATGGAACTGACGGAACTGATGGCTACACTATTATTTTAACAAATGAAGCTCAACCTATTCCTACAACTAGTTCACGTGTTCCATTAAG
>ERZ808026.310-NODE-310-length-10599-cov-3.372078_pt1 | contig 10599 bp, 7 predicted proteins | sample MGYA00380182_ERZ808026 | MGnify/ENA primary metagenome ERZ808026 (study PRJEB31490, sample SAMN06133376) | cow dung metagenome | isolation source: H9 | host: cow | place: China: Chengdu | collected 2015-05 ... | reverse complement strand
TGCTTTTGCAACAAAAGAGGGCAAAGAAGCTCTTAATGCAATCACTCACCCCGAGATAACCCGCCTCACAGTTGAAGAAATTCACAAGGCAGAAAAAAACGGCGCAAAGGCGGCAGTTATCGATGCGGCTCTGCTTTTTGAAAGCTGTATGACGGCTCTCTGCACAAAAACGGTAAGCGTTGTTGCCGATGAAAAAATCCGCCTTGAAAGAATAATGAAAAGAGATAATATTTCTCTTGAAGATGCCTTAAACGATTTTGAAGAAGGTATTAAACTGGCTCGCGGCATGGAAAATGAAATTGATAAAATTGAAGGTAAAATCCAGCAGCTTATGAACCAGCCAGACAAACTTTCAGCTGAAGAACCACAATTTAATCTTTTCAGCGGAATAAGCGATACAGGTTCAGCCGGAGCACCTGAGCAAGGAACCAGACAATAAATGAGTATAAAAAATCCAGTTCGCCAGTTAAATGCAGAAGTCGCAAGAAAAATTGCTGCAGGAGAAGTTATAGACAGACCAAATGCTATTGTCCGTGAACTTATGGATAACGCAATTGATTCTGGAGCTGTTAATATCACCGTTGAAATTTCCGAAGGCGGAATAGAAAAAATCCGCATCGTTGACAACGGTTGCGGCCTTACAGAAAATGATTTGGCCAATTGCGCACGTCCTCATGCCACAAGCAAAATTTCAACAGAGACGGATTTGCTCAATTTAACGACACTTGGATTCCGAGGAGAAGCCCTTTCATCAATTGCAGCAGTATGCCGTCTTTCCATATCTTCTGGTGGAAAAAAAATGAGAGCGTCTATTACAGAAGATCATATCATTGAACCGACAACACCAACCGAAGGAACTATTGTTTGCGCAGAAGGGCTTTTTGAAAATTTTCCTGCACGCCGACAGTTTTTAAAGCGAGCAGCAACAGAAGGTGTAATGTGCAAAGCCACATTTATCGAAAAAACGCTGCCGTTGCCAGAAAAAGCATTTCGTTTTGTACAGGATGGCGAAATAAAACTAAATCTTACAGCAAATCAAACTCTTACGGACAGATTTGTACAGGCTATGGAACTTCATGAATCACCTTCTCTTTTCAATGAAATTTCCGGCCAGGCACCAGGCTCAAATCCTGACTGGTCATTTAAAATAATAATAGGCTCTCCTGGAGTTTACAGAAACAACAAAAAGAATATTTATATTTATGTTAATGGACGACGAATTCAAGAATATTCTCTTGTTCAGGCTGTTGAATATGGTTCTACAGGATATTTTCCAAACGGAAATTTTCCTGTAGCAGCAGTTTTTGTTACAATGAAACCTTCTTTAGTCGATTTTAATATTCATCCAGCAAAAAAAGAAGCTAGATTCAAGGATATTTCTTCTTTGCATCACGGAATAAGCTCTTGTCTAAGAAGTTTTTTTTCTGAATATACAAATTCCACGATGAAAAAAACAGAGACTAACTCAGATCAAAAAAATAATGAACTGTTTACGCCATCGACACTGGCAGAAGAAGCATTAAAAATTACCAGCACACAAAAAAACAGTTTTTCTGATTTTTCAGAAGCATCTGCACGAAACAGATTTTTCAGCAGTTCCCCTTCTTCTGGCTGGAACGGATATTCTTCAAGACAAAAACTTTCCGAAAACGGATATAAAATAAGACACAATGAAACTGATTTTTTTAATCTTCCTCAAGTGCCGCAAAATCAGAACCTGATTACAGAAAAAAATCCGTCTAAAGAATTTCACAAAGAAACATTTTCTGAAGAAAAAGTTAGAACGGAAATGGAAAAAATTATTTCTGCATATACAGAAATAAATGAGCATAAAAATACTGAAACAACACACAATGCAGAAAAAACTGATTTTGCTGCAAAAGAAACTGAATCTCAACCACAGAAATCAGTTATTGGAATATCACAGGATTTTCATTTTATCGGGAGTGCTTTAGGAACTTTTCTTATTTGTGAACAAAATAATACTCTGTACTTAATTGACAAGCACGCTGCTCATGAAAGAATGATTTTTGACAAAATTATGGAAAATCAAGGAAAATGCCAGACTCTATTAATTCCATACGTAATAAATACTGAATCAGAATCTGAAGATCAATACCTTAAATCTATTCAGGATGAATTATGCAAAATCGGCTTTAATTGTTCATACAAAGGAAATGGCCGCTGGGAATTTACAACCCTGCAGGAACGCTGGCACGGAACAGAAGAAGACCTGTATCATGCACTGCTGGACAAAAAAATCAATCCAGATCAGCTGATTTACTCAATTGCTGCAATGACAGCCTGCAAAGCCGCCGTAAAAGACGGATACATCCTTGACGACAATGCAGCGGAAGAAATTGCACGAGGAGCTTTATCACTTTCTGATCCTCATTGTCCACACGGGCGTCCCTGTTATACAACTATTACCAGAGAAAACCTTTTTTCTCTGGTTCGCCGAACAGATTCCTGATTATAATTGCAAAAGAACAGGCAACTGCACTATTTAATAGTTTGTAAAAGACTTTTAATTACACTCGCTTTGAAATCAGGCTTTTTTATCTGAACAAATTCCAGATATTTGGCAGCTGTTTCATTGTCACCTTTTGCCATATAAACTTTTGCAAGCTCTATATATCCATCATAATTTTCTGGACTCGTTTTCAAAAGTTCCTTATAAGTTGTAATAGAATTATCATACTGTCTGTCGGAAGCAAATGCCTGTGCAAGATTATAACGCACATCATTATTTTTAGAATCTAATTTAAGTGCATTCTGAAAATACAAAATCGCATTTTTATAATCTTCTTTTGCCAGATAAGCACTTCCAAGATTATTATTTACTTCAAAATTATTTTTATCAATTTCATAAGCATTCAAGAAAAGACTCAAAGCTGCATCGGCTTCTGGAGGATTCATGTTCATATACATCGCACCTAAATTTATCTGTGTTTTCAGGTGTTTTGGAGAAATTTTAAGAACTTCGCCATATTTTAAAATTGCATCATCAACATTTCCTGTTTTTTCACATAACAATGCATAATTATAAATTATGTTAGCACGAAATCTATTATCAGTAAGGCTACCAGATGATTCATAGGCCTTTTTTGCATAACTTAAAGCATCTGTCATCTTATCTTCATTAAAAAGCACCGTTGAAAGATTGTAATAAGTCAAAGGATCTTCTGTTCCTGACTGCAAAAGTGCAAGTGACTGAAGAAAGGCTTCTTCAGCTTCTTCATATTTTTTTTCACTACTATATACGGTTCCCAGTTCATTCAAAGCGTTTCTGTTAGTATTGTTGATTCTTACAACATTTTTATAAGCAGAAATAGCACCAGCACTATCATTCATTTTTACAAGAATTCTTGCTTCCTCTAAATATGCGTTTTCATGCTGATTATCAATTTCGTGAGCTTTTCTAAAATCTGACAAGGCTGCTTTCGTATCATTCAGACGTTTATTTGTAATTCCCAGATTATAACGTGCAGGAGCATATCTTGAATCTAATTGACAGGATGTTGCAAATGAGTATTTCGCTTCTGTAAATTTCTTCATCTGAAACTGAACTCTACCCAAATTATAGTAATAATGAGAGTTTCCATTGTTATTTTCCACAGCCTTTGTAAGATACTGCAATGCGCTTCTGTAATCTTTTTTTGCATAAGCATCCATTCCAAGTATATATTGACTGGAAGATGCCTTAGGATCCAGTTGAATTGCATTTTTTGCGTATTCCACAGCAAGTTCTTCCAGCTGTTTTTTATCCTCTGGAGAAGAAGCTTTCTGCGATGCTTCATAAAATAATTCTGCAATTTCACTATTTTTTGATGCACTAAAGGCTGGCTCAACAGAAGAATCTCCATCTCCAACAGGAAGCAGCTCTACAGCCTTTTTAAAAGACTCAATAGCAGAAGCAATGGAACCAGAATTTAAAGCAGTTTTACCTTTCTGAATTTCATCATTTACTCCTGAAATTTCTTTTTTAAGAGCTGCATTTTTTTTCATTAGCAGTTCTTCTGCAGCTTTCTTTTCTGCCGCTTCTTTTTTTTGAACTTCTTCTTTTCGCTTACGTTCTTCTTCTGCGGCTTTCTGCTGAGCAATAATCTTTTCCTGACGGGCTTTTTCCACAGCAGCCTGTTCCTGCTGTTTTTTCATAAGGTCTGCCATCACCTTACGGTTTTTTTCTGCTTCTGCATTATTTTTTTCAATCTGGCGATTTAATTCACGATTGCTTTCTTCAAGCTGGCGATTCAATTCCCTGTTGTTCTTCTCCAGTTCACTTTTCATTGAATCTATTGAAGATTTCATCGCCATCTCAAGTCCGTCTGTATCTAAAGTTACATTAACGTTTGAATTAACATTTCCACTTGCTTTATTACCATCAGCTGAATTTTCTTTTGCTGCAATTATTTTTTCCATAAGTTCAAGAGCTTCTTTATCTTCCGGATTTTTCATAAGAATCAATTCCAGCTTATCAAGGGCACGGTCATATTCACCTTTACTGTAATATAAGTTTACCAATGAAAATGTATTGTTTTTTTCAGACGCTTTCATTGCTTTTAAAGCAAACTTTGCTGCCAGACCACCACCAGAAAGCAGAATAGCAATAATACATCCAGCAATTATAATCTTACGTACACCACTGATTTCTTTCATTTCATTAAAACCGCTCATTTTTTACTCCAGTTCACTTTCATATTCATAATCCAGAACATCTTCAGCTCCGGCAGTCATATTTGTTGTATCTGTCTGCTGCAAGGAATTTGCAACTTCCTCCAGAAGCTTTCTTCGCCTTTCTTCTTCTGCAGCTTTCTGTTCTGCCAGTATTCTTGCTTCTTCTGCTTCTTTTAAAAGCCTTTGTTCTTCCTGCCTTGCAAGTTCTTCCTGAAGCCGTCTGTTTTCTTCTTCAATTCTTTTCTGCTCTTCAGCAAGCCGCTCAGATTCCAGCCTGATTTCTTCCATTTCTTTTTCAAGATATCCAAGCAGACGTTCAATCTCTTCTACCTGCGGATCTTCTGGAAGACATTCAATGTATTTCTCGTAATCCTGAATGCATTCCTCATATTTTTTTTGTTTTAACCGCGCATTGGCTCTGTTCAAAAGCGCTGCGTAAAAATCCGGCGAAGCTGTTAATGCCATTGAATAACATTTTTCAGCTTCTGCATAATTTCCACGAACAAATTCAACATTTCCTTTATTAAAATATAAAAGTTTTCTGCCGGAAGTTACATTTTTCTGACCTTTTTCAAAAACTTCCACAGCTTTGTCGTATTCACCAATCTGAAAATAAGCCAGACCAAGATAGTTATATGTATCAGAAGAAATATTCTGATTCTCTATATCTTTTTCAAGCAATTCAATAGCTGCGCCTGGATTATTTGATTTAAATAATTTTTCACCTTCACTTTCTGCCATAACAACAGCATTGCATAAAAAACTTACAAAAAATGTTAAAATTAAAATATGATTTTTTCTGCTCATAGGTATATTATCGGAAATATAAAATATAAATTCATTTAATATTTTTATAATTTCGTATATAATTAGTGCATTAATTTTTAAGAGGTTTATAAAAATGATTGTAATTATCGCAATAGCTTTTTTTCTTGCTATAGTAATTTCATTATCAATCGTTGTATTCAAAACAATCGCATCGCCTAAAAAAATTGACAATGTCAGGAAACTCCTTAAAGCAGGTAAAAATCAGGCTGCTGCAAAGATGGCAAAACAGATAGTTACAAAAGATCCTTCAAATGCGTTAGCTCATTATTATCTTGGAAAAGCATATCTTGCCGACAACCGTGGTGAACTTGCCCTTATAGAATTCAAATTCGTAAATGAACACGCGCTTTTCGACAATCAGCTGCAGGAAATTCCATTCAGAAAAGAATATGGTTCCCTTCTTTTAAAATATAATCAGATAGAAGCCGCGCTGCGAGAGTACCTTCTCCTTACTAAAATGGATTCTCACACAGCTGACCATTTTTTCAAGACAGGTCAGATTTACGAAAAACAGAACAGAAAAGATCTTGCGCTTTCCGTATACAAAAAATGTCTTGCACTTGACCCAAAGAACGCAAAGGCACATTCGTCGGTTGGATATATTCTTTACCAGGCAAAACAGTTTGCGGAAGCAAAAAAAGAGCTGGACCTGGCAATCCGTCTTAATCCGGAAACTTATTCCTGCTATTACTATCTTGGAAAACTCTTAAAAGACGCAAAGGATTACGGTGGAGCCGTAAAAGCATTTGATAAAGCTCAGCGTGACAACGAATTCAAGCAGAAATCCCTCATTGAACGGGCTACCTGCTATATGATGGCAAACCGTCTTGACAACGCCCAGATTGACCTGCAGCGCGCAATCGAACTAGACAAAGACGGAACCAGCAACGACACTCTTTATGCCAGATATTTTCTTGCTGCCTGCTATGAAAAACTCAGAAAAATTGAAAAATCAATTGAACAGTGGGAAATCATTTATAATAAGAACCGCTCTTTCAGGGATGTTTCAAACAAGCTTCAGGAATACAAGGATTTGCAGACAAACGATTTCCTTAAAGATTATTTAACCTGCTCAGACACAGAATTTGTGGAAATCTGTAAAAATGTAATTACAAAAACAATGAATCTTACTGCACAGCAGGCAGAAATAAAAAAATTCGGTTGTCAAATCATGGCAACAGACGCAGCAACCGGTGACTGGATGAATATGCGAAAGCAGATGTATTTCATCCGCTTCTACCGTGACCCGGAACCTTTGGAAGATGCTCCTGTCAGGGAAACACTGGACAAAGCAAAATCTTCTAACTGCACAAAATCATACATTCTTGCCAGTGCCGGTTTTACAAGACCAGCAATAGTCTTTGCAGAAAACAGACCTGTTGAGCTGGTTGGAAAAGACAAACTTCAGAACTTGCTTTCAAAAGCAAGCAAATAGGCTTCCATAATGAAGATTCTTTGCGTTTCAGATCAGATTGACCCATTAATTTACAACTCAAATGCCGTTAAAAATTTTCCGGATATTGATTTGATTCTTTGCGCCGGGGATCTTCCTATGGATTACGTTGATTTCATTGTTTCTGTGTTCAATAAGCCAACATATTTTATATTTGGAAATCATGATTTAAAGGAATATAAATATTACCACAATGTACCAGGAACAAACAGTTCTCCAGCAGCTACATCACAAACAAACTCCCATTTTGTGTCTGACAACATAAATAAAACAGATCATCACAATCATCATCATGGGGCTATTTATGCAGGATTTAAGAACTTAAGATTAAAGCTAGTTTCTTTTAGCAAAAATAATAAGAAAAAAACACCTTTATTGCTAACAGGAGTTTCCGGATCAATTAAATACAACAATGGTTTGTGCCAGTTCACGGAAAACGAAATGAAATTTAAACTTGTTAAACTTATACCTGGACTGCTATTAAACAAACTGCGCTATGGGCGATATATTGACATTTTACTTACCCATGCAACTCCATATCATGTCCATGACCATAGTGATCCGTGTCATACAGGTTTTAAATGTTTCAACTGGTTTATAAAAACATTTAAGCCAGAATTTATGATACATGGACATATACATTTATATGACCAAAGGGAAGAACGAATTTCCCAATACCACGGTACAACTGTAATAAATGCTTTTGCACATCATATAATAACAATAAATAATTATGTAAAAACGGAGAAATAAATGCTACAAGAAGCTGAAAATGATTTTATAAAAGCAAGAAATAAAGCACTTTTTAACGAAATACAACACTTTCTTAATCCAGAAGAAGCTTCAATGATTTCATTAAAAGCTGTGAAAAATCTCATAAAAACAGAAAATGAAACCTATATCGGCATGCAAGTTGTTCCTATTGATAAAATTATTGGCAGTGAAGGACGCTACAAAGACTTTGACAACCAGTTTTTTCCAAAACGTTCAATCGCCAGAGAACGATGGGAACATATAGACGAGGCTGTAATCCAATCAATAATCTTACCTCCTATAAAAGTATATGAATTAGGCGGTCTTTACTTTGTAAGAGACGGAAATCATAGAGTGTCTGTTGCTAAAGCAAAAGGTGTTGAATTCATTGATGCAGAAGTAACTTCCCTTCAAACTGAAATCCGACTTTCACCAGTAAGAACATTACAGGGTATGCTAAAGCAGATTATTAATTATGAAAAACGCAATTTTTACATGGAAACAAGCTTTGGAGACATTACAGAATACTGGTGTCTGGATTTCTCTACAGCAGGTCAATATGACACGATTTATGAACATATCCTGACTCACAAATATTTTATCAATCAAGGAAAGTCAGAAGAAATTTCTATGGAAGAAGCAATAAAATCCTGGTATGAAACAGTTTATCTTCCAGTTGCTACAGCAATTGTAAAAAGCCGCATAATGAGATACTTCAGAAAAAATACAATAAGCGATCTTTATGTGTTTATAATCAAATTCTATGATGATTTAAAGAAAAAATTTGGAGATGATATAAATCTTGACGAAATTGTGGACGATTTAAAACACAAGCGAAAGCTTTCAATTTTAAGAAGAATCACAAACACTTTCAAAAAAATAATTCTAAAAAATAATTTAAATAACTTTATGTTCTGATAAAGAAATAAAATTAATTTGACGTCGTAAACATTCAATGCTAGAATAAAAGATGAGTTATAGTGTAACTAATTATAAGGAGATATATTTTGAATTCAATTGATTCGTTCATCAATACTCCATTGCTTATCAGTGCTGGAGCGGGTTTAATTTTATTCATTCTGCTTTTAATAGCTAAAATAAGAAGACCTAATTCTATAAGTATAATTTATTTTCCTGTCATAGGATTATTTGTAGGCGGCTTATTGTACTCTGCAATAAATCATGTTTTCTTTCAATTAATTATTATAACGATGATAATTGTAGTGATTTTTATTGCATACGCATTTGTACTTGCTGTTGCTGATCCTGAAAAAATTGCTGCAAAAAAGGCAAAAAAAGAATCGGAACAAAATATCGATTACGCTCAGATAGATAAACAGGCTCTTGAGAATCAGTCAAAAAAATATGAAGCTATGATTCAGGCAAACAGCGAGCTTGTTACAAAAGCATCTCAATTTTTTAAAGAAGATGACTCTCTTTCATCCTTTTTGGAACATTTTAATAAATTAATCACAGAAAAAACAAATTCTGATGGTTGTGCAATTCTTGTTTATGACGAATTTGATAATATTCTTGCAGTAAAATCTGTAAACGGAGTATTTCCACCGCCATACAAATTACCAGAGGATTTGCCACACAAAACAATTCGTGTAGAAACTAATTTCAGATATTCAAATTTTTCTCTTACAGGAAATGTATTTGGACAGATTTTCTCAGAAGCACAACCTGTAAATATCAAAGATTCTGTAAAAGATCATAGAATTTATCAAAATGGACCAGAAGACTTCCTGAAGTGCGGACCATTTATGTTTATCCCTGTAAAACAAAATGGCGAACCTTCTTCGTTAATTTGTCTTTCCAGAAAACCAGGTGCAGAACCATTCTCTGATGAAGAATTCGAGACAGCATGTAACATGGCTTCTGGATTAGGAGTTGCTTTACAGCCTTTAAATAGTTTCCTTGCATACGCAGAACATGCAGAATTAACAAAAGAAGGAGAAATTGCTACTAAGTTCCAGAAAACAATGCTTCCTGAAAAAATTCCTGCAATCAATAAGCTTTCAATTGGAAAATACGAGCTTCCTGTTGAAAATGTGTGCGGTGACTATTACGATATTATTCCTTCAAGAAAAGACCGGATTACATTTATAATGGCAGATGTTGCAGGAAAAGGAATGAATTCCCTTGTTGTAATGATTATGATTAGAGCAATGCTCAGACTTTTAGCAAACACTAATCAGACTTCCGCAACAATTCTTGAATGGGTAAATAAAGCAATATGTTCAGAAAAAAACAGTATGGATCATTTTGCCAGCGTTTCTCTCATTAATTATGACAGCGTTACAAATAAAGCTCAGGTTGCAACCAGTGGTTCAAATCCTGTACTACTCTATTCTGCAGCAGATAAAACTATAAGTAAAATTTCAGTCAGTTGCGAGCCAATCGGTGTTGAAAAGAATACTGACTTTAAGAATATTGAATTAAATCTTAATGCTGGTGATATTCTTGTAACTTGTACCGACGGATTACTTGAATGTCTTAATGAAAGTGGTGTACAATACTCTCTCGATAGTTTATCAAAGATTATTAAGACCAACTGCAATCTTAATGGGAAAGATATTGCAGCAAAGGTTAAAGATAATATAAGAAAATTCTGTGGAAATACACAGCAATACGATGATCAAAGTTTATTGGTTGTCAAAATACAAGGATAAGGAGTGACCTTATGGAACTTAAAATTAGAAAGAATGGAGACGTTTATATCATTGATGTAAATGGAGAAATGGATCTCTACAATTCTTATAAACTTAAAGAACTTGTAATGAAGATGATTGAAAAAAATGTAAAAGTTTTTATTATTAATCTTGAACAGGTTGACTACATCGACTCTTCTGGAATTGGTGCGTTGATTTATATCTGTTCAACAA
>ERZ808026.309-NODE-309-length-10614-cov-4.561355_pt1 | contig 10614 bp, 11 predicted proteins | sample MGYA00380182_ERZ808026 | MGnify/ENA primary metagenome ERZ808026 (study PRJEB31490, sample SAMN06133376) | cow dung metagenome | isolation source: H9 | host: cow | place: China: Chengdu | collected 2015-05 ... | reverse complement strand
AAGGTTTTCCACGTTAGCCGGATCTTTGATAGCACCAATATGCTCACCATCCAAATACACATCGGAAAAACTGCTGACAAACCCAAACTGTTCACCTATGATCGGTGTCACCAGCAGCATACAAAAGCAGCTGGCAAATGCAGCCATTACAAAATTAAGTTTTACTTTTTTTCTTTTTAGTATTTTCATATGACTTCTTCTTTTTTACGCTATATCCAAAGGTTCCAAGCAATTGCCCCAGTTCATAATATTCTCCATGAGAATATGCCAAAGGTCCTGCTTTCCCAAGTTCAAATTTCTGATTCTCGTTCATGTACTTATCATCCACATGAACTGCTACCACTTCTGCAAGAAACATGTGATGAGATCCCAGCTCCTTCACTTCTGTTACTTTGCATTCAATATTCACCGGACTTTCTCCGATCATTGGCGCCGCTACGACAGCAGCTTCTTCTTTGGTCAGTTTCATTTCAGAAAACTTATCCACATCTTTTCCTGAACGGACACCGCAAAAATCCGTCGCAAAAGCCAGCTCCTTTGTGGTTAAATTAATTACAAATTCTCCTGTTTCGCGAATCATTTTATAAGAATGCCGCTCCGGTCTTACCGAAATATACGCCATAGGTGGATTGGTACAGACAGTTCCTGTCCATGCCACGGTGATGATATTGCTGTTCCCGGACTTATCTCCACAGCTTACCATCACTGCCGGCAGAGGATATACCATGTTCCCCGGTTTCCATTGTACTTTTGCCATAATACTCCTTTTTACATTAGTGCTGGAGAGAACCTACAATCGCAGGCACTACCTGTTTTTTTCTGGAAACAATATTTCTTAATATACAGCTATGTGCATCTTTGATATCTTCAGTTCTGATAAAAAATGCTTCTTCAATCATCTGTTTTGCAAGCTTTCCAAAAAACAACAGCTCTGTGGATTCCTTCATAATATCCGTCAGCATAAAGAAGATCGCATCCACTCCCACTTCTGCCGTTTCCATATAAGGAAGCAGCTTACTTTTGATTTCCAAAAGTTCTTCATCATTCAGGGAGTTGATCTGTCCCACACCAAAGGTCACATCTCCTACATTGAATTTTTTAAAATCCTGATAAAGGATCTCTTCCGCATTTTTGCTTCCAAGATCGCTGCCCGCTGCAAACATTTCTTTTGCATGCTCTTCAATATTAAGTCCTGCAAGTTCTGCAAGATGCTCTGCCGTCGCCCGGTCAAGAGCCGTGCAGGTTGGCGAACGGAACATCAGTGTATCCGAAATAATCGCGGAGCATAACAGTCCTGCAATCTGCGGCTGAATTTCCACGTTATTTTCTCTGTAAATACGGGCAAGAATCGTGGCCGTACAGCCTACCGGTTCATTTCTGAAAAACACAGGACTCATTGTTTCCAAAGAACCAAGTCTGTGATGGTCAATAATTTCCAGAATATCCGCAAATTCAATTCCATCCACTGCCTGAGATTCTTCATTATGATCCACCAGAATCAGCTGCTTTTTCTTTACATTAATCAGGTTACGTCTGGAGATCATTCCCACATAATTGTCCTCTTTATCAAGCACCGGGAAATCCCGGTAGCGCTTTTTACCCATGATCTCTTTGATATCTTCTGTTCTGTCCTTAATGTTAAAGGTCAGCAGATCTTCTGATGTCATAAAATAGGAAATAGACATGCTCTGATTTAACAGTCTTGCAACTGTAAAGGTATCGTATGGTGTGGTGATCACACGGCATCCGTGTTCCTCAGCCAGCTTTCGAATAGTCAGAGACACCTTTGAATCCATGGATATGATCAGCGCTGCTGCATTCATCTCAATGGCACATAACTGTGATTCATAGCGATTGCCCAAAACAACCATATCACCTTCATGGATATAATCCTCCAGAAGATCCGGATTAGCTGTGGCAATTACCACCTCACCTTTGTCAAAATACCCATCTTCAGATCCTACTACCATTTCTCCGTTTAAGGTATCCAGAATATTCTTATAAGAAGATGCGGCTGTTGAAAGCATTTTATTATCATGTACATCCATATATGCTTTTGCAATATCTGTAATGGTAATGACCCCTTTTAATTTACGATCCTCTGTAATCGGCAGCGTCACAACTCCAAGATCTCGCATCATTTCCCATGCACGCTTTAAAGACATGCTCCCCGGGACTCCTTTGGTCTCACGAATCTCCATATCTCTGACCTGGGTCATCACGTGAGCAATGTACTGCGGAGCATCTATGTGAAATTTTTTTAATACAAATTCTGTTTCCGGATTCATGGCACCGGCTCTTCCGGCAATATAGGTCTGCCTGCCTTCACATAAAATGTTTTTCAAGTTGGCATAAGCAATTGCCGAGCAGATTGAGTCTGTGTCAGGGTTTTTATGGCCAACCACATAAACCGGCCTTATTTTGTCTATACTCATGATGTTACCCTCACTTTTATGCATTATCTTTTATTTTAACATTCTATTAATCTATTTACAACCACATGATATTGTAGTGTTTTGTGCAATTTCTACTAAGGATTTCGTTTTTATAAAATCTTTTTGTACATTTTTACAATATGTTCATAGTTTGTTCATTATTTGTTCATATTTTAGTCCTATACTAAATATAACGAAACAAGAGTATTAGATAAGTTTTTTCATAATAGCCTCGGTGTCCGAAAGGATACCGGGGCACTCCTCATTTATGGGGAAATAAATGCAATTCCATGAGAAAGCTGCACCCATTCATATCCCATCGGAAGCAAAAGTTTTTCTACAAGAATTGAATCAAAAATGGTTTCATCTGCTTCCGCACAATAAACCACACTTGGGAAACGTCCTTCTCCGCTGTGAATTTCATAATAACGGTAAAGACGTGTTTCATTGGTGTAAACCTGCCATGTAGAGTAGGAAGCCACCTGACGGTCTGCATATAAATATAACAGCGGTTCAGAACCTACCACCAAAAATCCGTCTTCTTCTGTCATGTTCAATGCATCAATGTCATCATACATTTCCTCATAATACCCTGCCGTAAGCTCTGTAGTATACAATCCTTTTGCCGCACCACGCTCTACTTTTGTGGTAAGCTCTGACAATGGCGCATCTGCCCACACATAAGTAATTCTAAGGGAAAGCATCATGATCAGCTGTAAAAGAATTACGCCATGAACTACATTTTTCAACTGGCTTCCTTCCTGTTCCCCAGCCCAGGCTGCTGCCAAAAGTACCGAAGCTGCTCCCGCGGTCACAAACCCTGCTGAAACCGCCAGAGGACCGGTATTGGAAGTAATCTGTACGATGAATGGATAAACCATTGCCGGCAGATACCAGATATAGAAGACTTTGCGCAGTGGTTTTTTTGATACCACAAAAGCTGGCAGTCCCAAAAAACAGATTGGTACTGTCACCAGATTAACTGGCACATAATCGGAAATCAGACCATGATAGATCATGTATGGCAGAATTGCCAAAACACTTAATATCATGTAGAGGGAGCCATGCTCCACTCTCTTTTTATCAAACAACGCACTTCCGCTCACCACAAGCGGCACCAGCACGGCTCCAAAATAATGTTCTCTAAAATATCTGAAATAATCTGAAATCTTTACATTCCACCGCTGAACATGTTCCTGATCTCCCACTATATAGGGAAGGTTGTTCATGATTCTCTCTAAGGTTGCATGCCAGAAGGTAAAGATCAAAAATACAACCAATACACCTGCTGCAGTTAAACTCATTTTAAAGAAAGTCCCAAACTGCAGTGCCACAGGAACATCCTTTTTTAATTTTTTAAAAATCAATGTAACCGCCACACAGGCAATTCCATAAAGGATATAGGCAAAAACTGCATATGGATTTCCCATCACAACAATGCTTGCAAAAATGCCGCACCAGATTCTATTCTTCCAGTCCGGTTTTTCCATCATTCCAAGGGTAACAAGCAGTGCAGCAAGGGCACTGTTGGCCATCGTATTATAGGACAGACTGTTGATATTAAATGCAGTGCTTAACAAATAAAAGAAAATAGGCAGAATACTGATATACCCGAATTTCTTTAATTTTCCATATAGATATCCACTGATAAATAACTGGAATACAATGTAAAGCAAACGAAAAGCCAGGATCATACCCTCATTAGAACCTAAGATCAAACGAAACAGCACATAAAAGGGATAGAGCCAGAAGCTGCACATCTGCTGTGTAGGATTCCACTCATCGCAAAGCATTCCGTCGCCAAACCAAAGACGGTATACAGTTCCGATATAATAGGCCTCATCTGTGGTATTTACACTATAAAAACAGCGCCAAAAAAGAATCAGACCAATTCCCAGAAGCCCTGCCAGAAACCATAAATTTTGTTTTTTCGCTTTTTCCATAAAAACTCCTTTTTATGCGTCAAAACGCCAATTGATATTGTGTTTAGTATACCCTAAGATACCTTCTATGTTCAATAAGTATTTCTTTTCCCTTTCCTTTCAGAAAAAAACCATGTATACTAAAAGCTAATCATATTTTGGAGGAAGAAATTTTGCGTATTTGGGGAAAACTGTTCAAAGACAACCATCTGGTAAATGATACCACTGTTAGTGACGATTCAGATTCTACAAGAACTCAGAAAGTATTTCATGCACTGGATGAAATGTGCAATGAATTTGACCTTGGCAAACCAATCTGGTTAGAATCCAACATCAGGGAATTTAAACGACACGCAAAAACGCGTTTTCGCCAGGACGGCTTTATAGAAGAAATTGACTTTGATTATCTGGAATTTCATGTCATTGAAGAAGATTCCTTCTGGTAAAAAAACCCGAAAGTCACCATGACCTTCGGGTTTTCTTTATGTACTGTTCTTAGAAATCCACTCTTCCTGTTACTTCACCATTTACAACATAGTAAATTGCTTTTTCTTCAGGTTTTACATAAACTGCGATTTCTTTCATGTCTGCTTCTTTGTTTCCAGTTGCAACCCATGCTTCTTTCACACGTGCAACTGCATCTTCCATAGAAACTTCTTTGCCTGCTGCCTGTACAACTAAAGTTGTCTTAACCGCTTTTTTTGTAGTTCTTTTCGCTGCCGGTTTTTTTTCTGCAACTTCTTTTTCTACTGGTTCAGCTTTTTTTACTGCTGGTTTTTTTTCTACTTTAACGGTTTCTTCAACTTTTACAATTTCTTCTGTCTGTACAGGAGTTTTCTTTGTAGCTGCGCTTTTCTTTGCTGCCATAATTTCACTCTCCTTTTCGTCATTTTATACAATTTATTCATAGGAAATTTACACAATTCCCCTCAATGACTTTTGTACAATACCACGATTCCCTTGAATTTGCAAGTTTTTTATGGAATTTTTAAGAAAACAACACAAAAACCATTCCTTAAAAGTCCAATGTAGGTGAGGGAGGATCATTGCAACTTTCCTGAATGGTTTTTACATATACTATCTTTGACAGTTTATCTTTTTTTTATACTCAGAAAGATTACAAAATTTTCAAAATATGATACACTGAAATCATTAGAAGAAGTATTTCATTATTAAGGAGGATCCTATGGTTGAATTAAAATTTGATTGCAAAGAAACTGAAGATTACTACTGGAAAATGAGAAAAAATCTCGGAATAGGCCGACCTGCCAAATGGAACAATCCGGAGAAAATCATCACAATGGCAGATGTAGAAAAATACGTAAAAGATGCCAAAAATATATTAAGCTGTTAATTACATTGTTCTATTTTCTATATGGAAAGATAGCTTTTATAATTTAAAAACAAAAAAGCAGGTGTTGTACGAACTCACCTGCTTTTTTAAATCAGAAATTAACCACATTTCCCCGGCATTTCCCCTATATTTTAATGCACCCCAAACACCCGAAGGCATTCAGGGCTGCCCCTGCCAAGGAATCGATGCGACAGGATTCGAACCTGCGACCTCTGCGTCCCGAACGCAGCGCTCTACCAAACTGAGCCACGCATCGTTACAAAGCGATATTATCTTACACCGCTTTGTTTAAAATGTCAAGACTTACATCTAATAATTTACCCATGAATAATAAAAAATATGATTTCCAATGATCCAGTAAGGTACCCCTGCTGCCTCTAAATTCTCCGCCAGCTGCGGTACCGGTTTGTGGGTACGGAAGAAAAGGCTCTCGCCCACATTGCTGTCACTGTTGACACACACAAGTGCTGCCTTTTGGCAGGAGTCCCATTCGCTCTGTCCGATAATTCCCGGAATCTTTTCCCAATATGCTGTCAGAACAATATTAAACCGTCCGGAACCATAGGGTTCAAACTGCTTTGGTGCCGACAAAACTGCTTCTAAACTGTTTGGAAATTTTGTACTTCGCACACGGTTCATGATCACATATCCCACTGCCAGCTGACCCTCATAGGATTCCCCTCTGGCTTCACAGTAGATCATAGCAGTCAGCATATCCAGTTCGTTCTGGGATAAATTCAGTTCCCCATATCGGATCCCCGAATCTTCCGGTCTGATCGTACCATTGGCCAATGCTTCCTGTAAACGCTTCGCTGCTTCCTCTGCCTGACGTCTGCGCTCTGCCGCTTCTTCTTCCTGGGCCTTTTTGTACAATGCCTGCAATGCTTTTGATTTTGCTTCCAGTGCAGCCTCTGTATCTCCAATCTCTTCCTCTGCTGCTGCAATCTGGTTTAAATAGTCACTAATTGTTGCACTGGTCTGCTTTTGTAATGCGGAAACCTTTGCCTGCTGAGCCTTGGATTCTTCGATTAGTCCTTCCAGCTCTTTCTTTGCCGCTTCCAGCTCCTGTTTCTGTAAATCCAGAGCCTCTGCATTGGCTGTGTATTCTTCCAGCTTCTGTCTGTCGTATTCCTGAATCTTTACCGTATTATCCACACGATTTAAAATTTCTATCATGCTGAAATCCTGTAAAAAAAGTCCAAACAGAGAATCCTGTGGCTTTTCATACATATACTGGATACGGAGTTTTAAATTTTCGTATTGACGCTCCTGCGTTTCTATGGCTTCTTCCAGTTCTTCTGTCTTAATTCGAATTTCTTCTTCTTTTTCTGTTTTTTTCTTATTCAGTGCAGCAAGATCAGAGGAAATAGATTTATACTGAGCTTTCAGGTTCTCCAGCCGCTCCTCCGCAGTCGCTTTTTCCCCTTCCAGGTTATCTTTGTTCTGCTCCTGCTGCTCTAACTCCTGCTCCAACTGTTCTTTTTCGTCCTCTGCCTGATCAATTTCAGCCTGAGTCTCATCACTGACCGCAAATACCTTAAAAAATGGTTCTGAAAAGAGCCCCACCACCATGGAGCCGCAAATTGCAAAACATAAAATTTTCTTCAGCAATTTTCTTTTCATAAACATTCCTTTACCACTGGTATTTCGTCAGCTGACCTTCCAGTTTCATGTGATCAAAATTGTTCTGGCGAAGTGCTTCATAAAGAACCACTGCCACGGAATTTGATAAGTTCAGTGAACGGATTTCGCTCAGCATCGGAATTCTGATACAATTATCCGGATGCTTCACCAGAATCTCTTCCGGAATTCCTGCACTCTCTTTTCCAAACATAATATAACAATCCGGTTCATAATTCACATCACTGTAAACATGCTGTCCCTTTGTGGTTGCCATATAAATCTTTGCTCCCGGATTTTTTTCCAGGAAGTCTTCAAAGTTTATGTATCTTGTTACATCTAAATGTTCCCAGTAATCCATCCCGGCACGTTTGATAGACTTTTCATTTAACCGGAACCCCAACGGTTCGATCAAATGAAGTCTTGTGCCTGTGGCTACGCAGGTTCTTCCGATGTTTCCTGTATTTGCCGGAATTTCCGGCTCAAAAAGTACAATATTCAGTGCCATTTATTTTTTCTGCTCCTGACGCAATTTCTCCACAAAATGTGCCATACGATTTAAGGCCACCTTTAAGTTATCCAGAGAATATGCATAAGAAATACGAAGGAATCCTTCTCCACAATCACCAAAAGCTGTTCCCGGAACAACCGCTACTTTTTCTTCTTCCAGGAATCTTGTAGCGAATTCTTCACTTGTCATGCCAAATTCCTTAATACATGGGAACACATAAAATGCACCATATGGTTCAAAGCAGTCCAGCTTCATTTCTCTGAATGCATGCATTAAGTACCTTCTTCTCTGATTATAAGCTTCTCTCATCTTTGCAACATCTTCATCACCATTTTTCATAGCTTCCACGGCCGCATACTGGCTGGTGGTTGGTGCACACATGATTGCAAACTGATGAATTTTTAACATCTGTTCAATGATTTCCTTTGGTCCGCATGCATAGCCCAGTCTCCATCCGGTCATGGCATATGCCTTGGAAAATCCATTGATCAAAATGGTTCTTTCCTTCATGCCCGGAAGAGTTGTAATAGACACATGATCCCCCTTGTAGGAAAGCTCTGAATAAATTTCATCGGAAAGAACGAAGATGTCTTTTTCGATGATCACTTCTGCAATTGCTTCCAGATCTTCTTTTTCCATAATTGCCCCAGTCGGGTTATTTGGAAACGGAAGCACCAAAAGCTTTGTTTTGTCTGTAATGGCATCTAAGAGTTCCTGCTTTGTTAAGCGGAATTCATTTTCTGCTTTTAATTCGATCACTACCGGTTTTCCGCCGGCAAGCAGGCAGCATGGTTCATAAGAAACATAGCTTGGCTGCGGAATCAGCACTTCATCGCCCGGGTCCAACATTGCACGCATGGCAATGTCAATGCCTTCGGAACCGCCAACGGTTACGATAATTTCATTCTTTGGATTGTAATGAACGTGACATCTTCTATCCAGATAATTACTGATTTCTTCCTTTAATTCCATCAAACCTGCATTGGATGTATAGAAAGTGCGTCCTTTTTCCAGAGAATAAATACCTTCTTCTCTTACATGCCATGGAGTATCAAAATCCGGTTCACCAACCCCTAAGGAGATGGCATCTTTCATCTCGCTGACAATGTCAAAAAATTTACGAATGCCTGATGGCTTAATATTTACAATTGTTTTGGATAACGGGTTTCTCATAATGTCACCAGCTGTCTTTCATCCTGAGTACTGCGAACCATAACAGAACCGTGATCTTTGTATTTTTTCAAAATGAAATGTGTTGCTGTACTAAGTACACATTCCTGTGGAGAAAGCTTATCAGATACGAACTGTGCAACACTTCTCATTGTCTTTCCTTCGATCATAACCATGAAGTCATAACCACCGGATACAAGGTAAACACAGTCTACTTCCGGATAGTTATAAAGTCTTTCAGCGATCTTATCAAAGCCCTGTCCTCTCTGTGGAGTAACCTTTACTTCGATGAGTGCAGTTACTTTTTCTTCTGTTGTTTTGTCCCAGTCAATGAGTGTGTGGTAACCGCAGATAATGTGCTCTTTTTCCATTACCGCAATTTCATTTGCCACAGTCACTTCATCTGTTCCAAGAAGGATTGCCAGATCTTTTAAGCTCACACGGCTGTTCTTTTCAATATAAGTTAAAATCTTTTCTCTCATTATCAATATAACTCCTTACTTATCTTACCTTCAGCAGTTCATCTGCCTTTGGACGTTCCAGATAGGAAACTTCTCCTTCGTTGATTACCGCTTTCGCGTTATCTGAAGTTGTTCTTCCAATCACTGCTGCGAAAATTCCTTCTTTTTCAAGAAGACGCACCAGTTCCTGTCCATGGTCGCATACCATCAGCATGCTTCCACCGGATTTTAAGTAATATGGATTTAATCCTAAATATTCACAAATTTCCACTGTTTCCTGCTTAATTGGAATCGCCCTTAAATCGATTTCCAGTCCGACGCCAGCTGCTTCTGACAGTTCATAGAGAGCACCATAAATTCCTCCTGATGAAACGTCATGCATTGCACTCACGCCAGACTTAACGGCCAGTGCAGCCTCTAAGCTTACACAGCAGTTTGGCAGCATCTGCTTAATTTTATCAATCATTGCCTTGGGGAATCTTTCCAACAATTCCTTTTCCTTTGCCGCCACGATTGCCACAGAACCTTCCATGCCAATCCATTTGCTCATAACAATATCCTGATCTGCTTTCGCATTCTTTGCGTGCAGCAGTTCTTTTTCTTTCACTTTTCCAACAGCAGTTACAGAAAATACAGGTTCATTCACTGCCATGGTTACTTCTGTATGTCCGCCCATTACCTGAATATGTAAATTTTGACATACTTCTTCTATCTGTTCAGCCAATTCTGCCAGGCGGCTTTCCTTAAAGTTTTCCGGAAGCATGGCTGTGATCATCACACCTACTGCTTCTGCACCGGAAGTTACCAGATTATTCACTGCAGAATAAATGGCCAGTGCACCTTGGATTTTTCCTGCGCCGGTTACCGGATTAGAGGAAAATATAGATTATAAAGTAATTTATTTCGAGGGATGTAAAAAGCCTGGAACTTATTATCTATATGTAGTCGGAATGGGTGATTATACAGGGTCTGTTACTATGAGTTTTAAAATTGCCATTATCGGCGCAGGCAGCGTCATTTTCTGCAAAACGCTTATTCTGGACATGCTGGCAACCCCGTCGCTGTGCGATTCCGAATTTGCGCTGATGGCGCCGTCCACGCGCAGAACCAGCCAGGTCAAGGAGTTCATCGACAAGGTGAT
>ERZ808026.308-NODE-308-length-10636-cov-2.665877_pt1 | contig 10636 bp, 8 predicted proteins | sample MGYA00380182_ERZ808026 | MGnify/ENA primary metagenome ERZ808026 (study PRJEB31490, sample SAMN06133376) | cow dung metagenome | isolation source: H9 | host: cow | place: China: Chengdu | collected 2015-05 ... | reverse complement strand
ATCGCTGCAGCATCTGCTGTTTCTCCCTGTTTCGCTGCTTCTGGTCTTTCTGATAACCCGTTATCAGAAAAGCGAAATTCATCCTCCTGACTGGACAACCGGGCTCTGTCTGCTGTTTGAAACAATTCTGTTTCTGTTTATCATGGCAATTGATATTTTACAGGCTCCGGATGTACCGGCTTCGTTTATGCCAATGCTCTGTGTTTCCATGCCGGCTCTGCTGATTCTTCCGTTTCGGCTGCATTACGGGATGATTCTTTTTTTCGAAAGTATCTATATTATTTCCACACTGCTTCTGAAAACACCGGCAACTGCCCAGTACGATATTTTTAATTCCATTGTCGGGATTGCATTCTCCATCTCCCTTGCCCAGATTATGCTGCGTCTGCGTATTCAGGATTACGAAACCCGCAGCCACTATCAGAAACTCAGCCTGCAGGATGCTCTATCGGGCCTGTTAAACAAAGTAGCCTGCCAGGAAGCCACTTCTGAGTATCTGAACCGGACAGCACCGAATACCGTCTGTGCGCTTTTAGTTCTGGATTTAGACGATTTTAAACAGATAAACGATGAATTCGGCCACTACACCGGCGATGCGCTCCTGCAGACCGTAGGCAGAACACTTGCCCAGGCCTTCCGCGCCAGCGATATTGTAGGTCGATTTGGCGGCGACGAATTTCTTATTCTTGTAAAAGACACCGCAGACTATACCGTTCTGGAACAGAAATGCTGTACCATTCACCAGAAGCTTCAGGAGGCTGCCAGAAATGACTGCAGTCTGCAAACCACCTGCAGCATTGGCGGTGTTATTCTGAACCATCAGACTGCCACTTTTCATGCTCTGTTCAAACAGGCGGACAATGCCTTATACGAAGCAAAAGCTGCCGGCAAAAATAATTACCGGCTGCGCTACTATCAGCTGGAAACTCAATAAAAAATCCTGCCTTTCCGTATATGAGAAAGACAGGATTTTTTTTATACATTCTTATTCTGCTTTGTAAATGGTTTCGCCATCTTTGATGGTTTCTAATACTTTAATGTCACGAATTTTCATGGCATCGCCTTTCAGCGGATTTTCCGATAAAATTACCAGGTCTGCCCGTTTGCCGACTTTAATAGAGCCTTTTGTATCTTCTTCAAAATATGCGTAGGCAGAGTTAATGGTAATGCCTTTTAATGCCTCATATGCGCTTACACGCTGTTCCGGCCCGATTTCTGCACCGCCGCGGGTAATACGGTTTGCTGCAGCCCATGCGCTGTGCAGCATAATCGGACGGGTAATCGGAGTATCAGTATGGAAGTTGTATACCAGACCTCTGTCCAGAGCCGATTTTACCGGGCTTACTCTGCGACCTCTGGCATCGCCGAAGTTTTTCAGATGCACATCGCCCCAGTACCAGGTATGACCTACGAAAATGGATGGAACCATTTTAATTGCCGCCATACGATCCAGCTGGTCATCGCCTACGGTCTGGCAGTGAATCATTACCGGACGCAGATTTGCTTTGTTTGGATTATCCGATGCCGCCAGTTCTGCCTCGTATACATTCAGAAGCTGTTCAGAAGCAGCATCCCCGTTACAATGGGTTAATAACTGCTGGTTATCCGCAATGGATTTTTTTACACATTCATGTACCTGTTCATCGGTCAGCCATGGATAGCCGCAGTAATCACCGGAGTTTTCATATGGTTTGCGCATCCATGCAGTTCTCCCCTGTGGAGAACCATCCAGCAGAATTTTGTAACCGCCGATTTTTACATGGTCAACATATTTGCCCACGATATCGGCATTTTCTTCCATGACATTGTCAACACCTTCTGGTGTCATCTGTGGCAGCGGGCTTGGATATGCTACGATATCAATTTTCAGTCTGCCTTTTTTACCGGCATTACGCATATTTTTCAGACCAGCACCAGAGCTGCCGCCATCCTGCACAGTTGTTACACCATAAGATGCATACATATCCTGAATCCGCACCAGCAGATCTTCTTCTGCATCACCAACTGCTCCAGCCAGGCCGGTGCTTTCTTTGCCCATAGCAGCAATAGCCATCAGTGCAGTTTCTTCTAAATAACCGGTTGGTTCTTTTGTCCCAGGATAACGGTCAATCATACCGCCAGGAATTTCTTCGGTATCCTCATTCACGCCAGCTAACTGCAGTACCAGAGAGTTTACCGAACCCATATGACCGGATGCATGATTAATAATAATCGGATGTTCGGTCGATGCGCGGTCCAGCACTTTTTTATCCGGATGTGTCCCTTCTTCCAGATAGTTATGGTCATACAGACAGCCCAGTACCGGCTGGCCGGCTGGAACGTTATTATCCGCAATATATTTTTTCAGAATTGCCACGATATCATCAAAGTTTTTTGCATCTTCCAGATTGGCTCTGGTCAGATACTGCGCCCCGGCCATTGTAACATGGCCATGGCCGTCAATAAAGGACGGCATCAGAGTTCTGCCTTCTAAATCACGCAGAACGCAATCTTCACCTTTCTCTGCTGCTACTGCATCGTATGTGCCGACTGCTTTAATTTTTCCGTCTGCCACCAGCACTGCTTCTGCAAAATCCTGTTCCCCTTCCATTGTGATAATATCGCCGTTATAATATAATGTCTCCATCGAATCGCTCCTTTTCTTATTCCGGGTAATGGCGTATCGCCGGTTATCCGGTTTTGCTTTAAATCATGGCTTCATTATAGCATCGCCAATTAATAAGTAAAAATATATCTTTTTCAATATTATTTTTTAATTATATTTACGTTTTATTATGTCTCACAAAGCTTTACGCCAGCAATTTCTGCAGCAATCATATTTTTTACCTTATATAAGAAAGGTTTTTCATAATCAAAACGTGAATTTTCTAAAATATAGCTGGACTTTTTTGCTAAAAAACGGTATACTATCAATGTAACTTTTTTGTTACTTTTCATTTTAATTTTTGAATAACCTGATTTTATTTATATTCTGTTCAGAAAGGAGGAGGGTTTCCTTTATGCATTTACGACGGAATATCGTTCTGGCAGTTCTTCTGCTGGTAATGTTCTGTTTTTCCTGCCCGGCCTTCGCCGCAGGCAATACCCTGCAGGTACACGTAGACGGCAAAGCGGCTTCTATGGAAGCAAAAGTTTCCGGCAGCCTGGCTTTTTTACCGGCGCGGGATATGGCAAATGTATTCGATGCCAGTCTGGCTTATGACGCCAAGAAAAAAGAACTGACACTGAAATCCGGCAAAACCACCGCGATTCTTACAGTTGGTTCCAGCAACATCAGCGTCAACGGCAAAAAAGTCTCTCTGGATGCATCCCCGATGATTGTAGACAGCACAACCTACATTCCGGTAAAAGCAGTTTCCGCAATCTGGGGCGCCAGCTACGGCAGCAACGAACAGGCGCTGTACATCCGGACGGATGGCAAAGCGGTTCAGGTGCCGGAAGTTGAAAAAGTATTTACGAAACGACAGGCTGTTTCCATCGGTGGAAAAAATACACCGGTAAATTACGTGCTTGTTCCGAAATCCTCTAATTTGAGAGCAGATGTGGCGCTGGCACAGAACAGCGTTGGTCAGACCGAAACCATGAAAAGTCTGGCGCAGCGTACCTCTGCCAAAGCAGCTGTTAACGGAAGCTACTTCCAGAGTTATGACAGCTCCAAATCTCAGGATCCATACGGTATTTTAATTAAAAACGGGAATCTGATTCATTCCGAAAGTACTGGCAGCACCGTAGCCTTTACCAGAAACGGAAGCGTTAAAATGGATATCGTACGCAGTGCTGTAACTGCTACCGTAGGCGGTACCGTTTATAATGTATCACTGGTAAATCACACCCCTGCTGCAAGCAGCAATACGGTTGTACTGTACAACAGTGCATATGGTAAAAATACAAACTGTGCAGGCGGCACCTCCCTTGTTGTACAGAATGGCGAAGTTGTATCCGTTCATAGCAATAAAGCAGTAGATATTCCGAGCAATGGGTATGTTCTGCTGTTTACCGGCAATAAAGCAGCCGCAGCAAATGGCTGCGCAAAAGGCACAAAAGTTTCCTATACCACCGGATTTATCGGTGCGAATGGCGCGAAACTGGACTGGTCCGATGTTCGGACAGCAGTAGGTGCCGGCCCGCTTTTACTGAAAGATGGCGCTGTGATTGTAAACCCTGCGAAAGAAGGTTTTTCCGACTCTGCCGGATTTGATCTGGCCGTTGCACGCAGTGCAGTCGGTGTAATGAAAAACGGGGATATTCTTCTGGTAGCCGGTGTAAAATGCACACTGAACCAGATGGCAGGTGTTATGAGTCAGCTGGGAGCCGTTCATGCAATTTCTATGGATAGCGGTTCTGCTTCCGGGTTATACGTACCGGGCTGCACTTTACCAACACCAGGTAAAGAAATCAGCAATATTCTGATTTTCAAATAAAGACAAACTCTCTTAACCACGCAGCAATGCGTGGTTTTTTCTTTGCCTGAATTCTGTATAAAAAAAGAGACAACCGTTAGTTACGATTGTCTCCTAATGATACTGTAAATGCTCTCAGCCTGATTAAATTTTGAATAATAAATCGCCATAAGTAGGGAACGGCCAGTACTCTTCCCCTACCATAGTTTCCAGCTCATCGGCTACTGCACGCAGTTCCTGCATGCCAGGGAAGATGCTGTTTTTATAATACTGGGCACGATCTTCAATATTTTCCTCATGCTCTTTGGTTGCCAGCACCGCTGCGCTCAATGCCTCTGTTTTTTTGTACAGGGAGCCGGACAGTGCAGCCGCTTTTGCAATAATGCTTTCCTGCATAAAACAGTCGGCATCCGGAACAACCGCCTTAATAGACGCTGCGGCAGTACTCATATCTTTCAGATAAGTCGATACAGCTGGAATAATTTCTTTTTTGGACATTTCCAGCATGGTTAATGCTTCAATATGCAGTACTTTGCAGTAATTGTCCAGCAGAATTTCACAGCGGGAATGTACTTCCTCTGCTGTATAGATGCCATGTCTTGTGAACAGTGCAATATTTTTTTCATCTACCAGATGCGGGATCGCATCGGCTGTGTTTTTCAGATTCAGTAAGCCTCTGCGTTCCGCTTCCTGTACCCATTCTTCCGAATAGTTATTGCCGTTAAAGATAATCCGTTTATGTTTCATCACAATATCACGGATGATTTCTTTCGCTTTGGCCATTACATCTTCAGCGCCTTCCAGCTGGTCAGCAATATAGCCGATGGCATCAGCCGCAATGGTATTCATAACGGTATTGGTATCGGAAATAGAAGATGCAGAGCCCAGCATACGGAACTCAAATTTATTACCAGTGAACGCAAACGGAGAAGTACGGTTACGGTCGCTGGTGTCTTTCTGGAAGCTTGGAACTGCAGCAACACCGGTTTCCATCTGCTGACGGGTTACCGGCACATATTCCACACCGTTTTCATAAGATTCCAGAATATCGCTTAAATCTTCGCCCAGGAACATAGAAATAATCGCAGGCGGTGCTTCGTTGGCACCTAAACGATGATCATTGCCGGCAGTTGCAACCGATACACGCAGTAAATCCTGATATTCATCCACAGCTTTTACGATAGCTGTTAAAAACAGCAGGAACTGAATGTTTTCTTCCGGTTTTTTGCCTGGACGCAGCAGGTTTTCGCCGGTATTGGTAGACATGGACCAGTTGTTGTGTTTCCCGGAACCGTTTACACCTGCAAATGGTTTTTCATGCAGCAGGCAGGATAAATCGTGACGGCGCGCCACATCTTTTAACGCTTCCATAGTCAGCTGGTTGTGGTCGGTTGCAATATTGGTAGTCGCAAAAATTGGAGCCAGTTCGTGCTGTGCCGGAGCTACCTCGTTATGCTCGGTTTTAGCCAGAACACCCAGTTTCCACAGTTCTTCGTTCAGATCTTCCATAAATGCTGTGATTCTTGGTTTAATCGCACCAAAGTAATGATCTTCCAGTTCCTGACCTTTTGGAGGTTTTGCACCGAATAAGGTACGGCCGGTAAACAGAATGTCTTTCCGTTTATACGATAAGGCACGGTCAATCAGGAAATATTCCTGCTCCGGACCAACGGTAGTAGTTACACGGGTAACATCGGTTTTACCCAGAATGTGCAGTAAACGTACTGCTTCTTTGTTTACCAGCTCTACAGAACGCAGCAGCGGTGTTTTTTTGTCCAGCGCTTCGCCGCTGTAAGAAGCAAATACGGTAGGAACATATAAGGTGTGATCTTTAATAAATGCATAGGAAGTCGGGTCCCATGCAGTATAGCCGCGCGCCTCGAAGGTTGCGCGTAAACCGCCGGACGGGAAGCTGGATGCATCCGATTCCCCTTTGATTAACTCTTTCCCGGAAAAATCCATCATAACTTTACCGCCCGGTACCGGGGTAATAAAGCTGTCATGTTTTTCCGCAGTAATACCAGTCATTGGCTGGAACCAGTGAGAGAAATGAGTTGCCCCTTTTTCCATTGCCCAGTCCATCATGGCATTTGCTACAACATCGGCTACTGTCGGGTCTAATGCCACGCCGGAGTCGATGGTTTCTTTTAATTTCATATAAACATCTTTCGGAAGTTTGGATTTCATCGCCGCATCGTTAAACACCATGCTGCCAAACATATCCGGCACATTCATTGCTGCTGTTTCCATAACATATCCCTCCATGTGTTTTACACAGTTCTTTCTGGAATAAAAAATAAAAAGGCACTGCGAGTGTTGCCACCCACAGCGCCATTGCTGTCTTCTATGTGTTTTAGTATATGAAGATTGCAAAGATTTGTCAAGAAAATTTAGCAAATCTCTTCATTATAAAATACAAATGCTTTAAAACCGATGCACGCTGCAAAATAAAACGGACGCAGTTTCAGATATTCTACTGTTTCCAGCGGCAGACGAATCTCGTTGTCCTGTTCCTGCTCCACAATCACCAGGTCGTTCTCTTCCACCTGATAGGTGATATTATACAGCCAGCGACTTTCTTTTTCACCGCGCAGCTTATAACGCCCGTTTACATAGCGAATGGGCTTGTCCTCCCCTTCAATGCGCTGTTTTGCACCGGCAACCATACTTATCCCGTCCGGAAAACGTTCTTCCCATTCCATGTCTGTTCTCTCCTAACTTTTTTATATTGCTCCCATTATAACAATATCTTTTTATTCGCGCAATGTCCGAATTTTTTGCAACATTCTGTATACATGCCCTATTCCGGTTGACCACATCGCAAGCGATGCGCTATACTGTTAAGAAACCTTCCAAAAGGAGTGACAGCTTTGAACAACAATAAAGATAAAATGATGATGATCGGTGCCATGACCATTTTCGGTACCATCGGCATCTTCCGCAAATATATTCCGCTGCCGTCCAGCCTTCTGGCACTGGCCAGAGGCATTATCGGCACTGCCTTTCTGCTGTTTCTGGTTCTGGCGGTGAAACGGGATAAACTTTCCATAGAAGCAATTAAACGAAATTTCGTTTTTCTGGTTGTATCGGGTGCCTTTATCGGCTTCAACTGGATTCTGCTCTTTGAAGCCTATCAGTATACCACCGTTGCAACCGCAACCTTGTGTTACTATATGGCACCGGTTATCGTAGTGCTGGTTTCCCCGTTTTTATTTAAAGAACGGCTGACACCGTTAAAAGCCATCTGCGTAGCTGTGGCCCTTGCCGGTATGGTATTTGTATCCGGCATTCCGCAAAGCGGTTTTGGCGGCATGAGCGAGCTGAAAGGTATTCTGCTCGGCCTTGGCGCTGCCACACTTTATGCAATCGTGGTTATCTTAAACCAGTATATCAAAGATATCCCTGCCTACGATAAAACCATTATGCAGCTGGGTACCGCAGCCATTGCCATTCTGCCATACACCCTGCTGACAGAAAATTTCGCCGATATTTCTTTCACACCGGTTGCCGTTCTCATGCTGCTCTTTGTCGGGATTGTACACACCGGTATTGCATACACCCTGTACTTCGGCTCTATGAGCGGCCTGAAAGCGCAGACAATCGCCTTATTCAGCTATATTGACCCGGTTGTGGCTATTATCCTTTCCGCAGTCATTCTGCAGGAAAATATCGGCCTCTGGGGCGTTATCGGCGCTGTTATGGTACTGGGCTCCACCATGGTAAGCGAACTCTTTGGCGAGAAAAAATAAACGTATTGCAAATCCTTTTACAAATATTTTTACACAACACAGAAAAATCCCCGATTTGTTTATCACAAACCGGGGATTTTGTTATGGTGCCGAAAACGGGAGTCGAACCCGTACGCTTTTGACGGCGGCGGATTTTGAGTCCGCTGCGTCTGCCAATTCCGCCATTTCGGCAAGTTCGTTTACCTATAATATTATAGGTAAACCGTCTTTTCTTGTCAATAGATTATTTGTTCCGGGATGAGGCTGACTCACTCATGGATATCATCAGCTTCTGTTTTTCCGGTATAGATTTTCAGCCAGTTTGTATATGCTGTGTACATAGCACCAGCCGTAATCGCCATCGTCAATGCAAAATTACCGAGCCGTTTGAAACCATAGGCACTTTCAAAATAATATCCATCCAGCATGCGCCCTATAGAGCCTGCAGCAACCAGTTCCATAACCAGTGCAAATACCAGACTCAACACAAATTTTGATTTTGCACTTTTACTTTCTTTCATCAGCACAACAAGCACCAGAATAAACGGAATCACAATGGCAAATGCCGCAATCAGAACCGGGGTTTTATCATCCATGCCAGATTGCGGGAAATAATGAACCGCCGCCATTTCCACAATAAACAATACCAGAAACATTATCGGCAGCCCGTATCGCACATAAAACGGCATATCCGCGTTTTTTATTTTTTCCTGTTCCGCCTGTTTTTCTTCCTGCATAGCTTCCTCTACCGCATCTTTTACTTTATCAATACCTAAATCACGGTATAAAGCCTGCCATTTATAGTGATACAGGAACAACCCGAATCCGCAAATCAGAAAAATAATCAATAGCAGCACCAGTTTTTCCATCATTTTAGCTCAACCTCTTTTGTTTTTTTTAGATTTTTGATCGTTATAATCAAACACAACGGATAACATGTCTCCAACAATAGATAAAGCATACTCTAAAAAATCATGTCCTTTTAAAATGTTTATAATAGACAGACCAATTCCGGTTGCTGCAGACACGACACTGTTTTTCATCATTGATAACCGTTTCATATCCATCATTTCATCGATCCTTTCTTACAAACATTTTCTGTTCTGCAATAGCATCTGCAAAGGTAGCCGTTTTGCTTCATCATCACAGATTGCAATATTCCACATAAAGTTGACTCCGGTTCCATAGATTGTAAAACATATTATAACAAAAAAACGGCTATCAGACTATTTAGTTTTGGTAACAGAATTAAATTTTTATTTGCTATCTGCTATATCACAAATGAACCAGCGACAATCTATCAGAATTATATATCTGGATAATAAAAAAGCAGCGACATCGCTATCGCTGCTTTTTTATTATTTTTCTTTTGTATTTACACTATACGGTATTTCAGCTTCGCATACCATCAATGATTCATTCAGTACGCTTCGTACATATTCCAGTGACACCTGAAATTTTTCCGCAATTACTTCTGGAGACAATACATCACGTAACGCCAGAATCAGCTCCTGCTGTTTCTTTTGTTCACCGTATTCAACGCCTTCTTCGTATCCATCCTCAAATCCTTCTTCTTTAGATACGGCTAATGCCTCGTCCATATTCCAGCCTGATAACAGCATATTCGTCACCTCCGTACCGTGTGTTTCCAGAAATTCTTTCATAATATCATGTTCCACGCCATATTCAATTGCCTGCCGGATGGCCTCCGCCAGCGTTAATCCATCCACCAGATTAGCCTTTATCAGCCCGATAAACCGGCTGTATTCGGTGAGGCTTTTACTTCGACGCACAATCTCCGCATTCACTTCATAGTTAATGTTGTATATATCTATCTTCAACTCCAGTTGTGGATTTTCCTGCTGGAAAATGAAAGAATCTGACAATTTCTGCTCCCCATATTCCGGATACAGTTCATTGCCGTTATATAGCACAATAAATCTTGGTACCGGTATTTTTACCCGTTTGCGTTTATATAATGGCTTCTGCTTTGTAATCTTTTCGTACACTCTGGCACTGTACAAAAATAATCGAAGCGCCATATTCTCATTAATGGTAGACTGGTGCTCGATTAACACTACAATCTGATTATCCAGCACAAAGGATAAATCGTTAATCTGGTTTTTATACAGTACATCGGTCAGTGTATTAATTTCCACCGGTGTATCCGGCGGATAATTGGTATCTGCTACAGCATTATAGACCTCTATCAGTCGTTCTGGATTACTCAGATACAGAGAAAACACACTGTCCTTGTACTCTCGGTTTGCACTCACCTGATATTCCTCCATATATTTAAGTTTATATCCGGATATATGGTACAGGATTCTCCATTCCAGAGGAAATTCCTTCCTTCTATTTGGAAATAATCTTATTATTGATTAATTCATAATGTTTGAAGTACAGAAAGATATGTATTTATAAGGATACGAAGGGTTTCAGTTAGGATAAGAATGATAAATGATAATATTCCCAATAATGCAGGGAGAGGGAAAAGGAATTTGCGGA
>ERZ808026.307-NODE-307-length-10636-cov-8.824226_pt1 | contig 10636 bp, 8 predicted proteins | sample MGYA00380182_ERZ808026 | MGnify/ENA primary metagenome ERZ808026 (study PRJEB31490, sample SAMN06133376) | cow dung metagenome | isolation source: H9 | host: cow | place: China: Chengdu | collected 2015-05 ... | reverse complement strand
GGTCCACAATATAATACTCAAAAGTTTGTTGCATCGTGGATGTCCAATCGGCCATATTAGATGCCTCCTTCCACTCTGGTTAGCGTAAGTGTAACTGGTATAGTCGGTTGATTATGTGTTTGACTAAATGATACTTCGATGTTCGCCCAGTAACCACTACCAGATGGTTCTCTAACATACACATCGCCAGTATATACTGCTAACCTTCTTAAACCATATAAAGTATTCTTGTCTTGTTTATCTATTTCGACATTCCAAGTCGCCGTTACCCCTAATTGCGTTCCGTAATAGCTAACTGGATGCTCGCGACCTATATAATTGATTGTCGATACATCCATTGAGTTCTTTTCTGAAATATCAATGTTGAATGGTAACTTAAGCATTGATCCAGACCAAGTAGGTTTCTCTTGTTGAGCCTCACCCAATGCTTCGAATGAGTCCCACGCTTCATCCCATTGAATTACTACTGACTTCTCACCGATAGGTATCGCAGGAATATCAGTAAAACTCACCATACCCGTTTTATCATTAACTGCCACTATTCTGTATCTAGCAAAATCTAATGACGGATGTGGGTCAGTTACGAAAGTATTATCATCATTTCTTAATCCTTTCGCTATTTCTACATACTTACCGTCGTATTCTCTTCTATAAACGGATAGCGTTACCCCATCAGTAAGTCCTGGAAGTTCTGCTTGCGTAACCGTATATAGTCTACCAATTTTATCATCTAATGTCTCATAGAAAACATCATCGGAATATATCTCAGTATTAGCGTCTGGTACTTGTATACCATATACGTCCTCCGATAGTCTGTTAACTCGATAGAACATACCAGTCTCAGGGTCATATTCGACTTCATAGAAAATAGTTTCATAGAAATAACAGTAAGGACGTATGTGTGTACATATAGTTTGCGGATCATATGCTATCTCCGCATTAGGTGGTGTTATAACATCAGTCCAAGCTACTTCGAATTCTACTGTATCTGTCGCATTCAATCCAGTATCCATAGTGACGATACAATTTACAGTATACTTAACATTATTTTCTAAGTCCAAACTATATGGCGATAATTTAAGCACTAAATCTTCATTTGTATCGTAAGACTTAGAATATACTTCATCTCCTGCCGTTACAGTTCGCATTCTTCCTACTTCATCCCAATAGTCGTATGAGTCATTGGAAATTATTGAAATATGGTAACTTATAGGTATTTGAGTATTCGGACCAGCGTCCCCCTTAATATAAATAGGGAATGATGTTACTGTATACTGACTGTTACCTCGCACATCAGTAACATTAACAGACAATGTCGGAGGGGCATAAATCTGAATTTTTCTCTTTACAGACCATTCCCCCCATTCTGCTATAATACCTTTGGTTCTGATTCGCCATTCGATTACTGATCCGTCTGGATACGAACTAGTGTCTAACGTGTAACTCCTATTGGTATCATCATCCTCTTTCGCTGGTCCAAGGTTAACTAACGATGTTGCATCGCCGATACGAAATTCTACTTGGGCTGCAGACTCTTTCGATGCATCTTCACAGTTATGGACCCAATAGAAAATTACCTTTTCGCCCACTATAGCCGTTGTAGTTGACGACCATGTTGTAGGCGCTTCAGGTTTGGTACCTATTTTGACTGATTTAGCGTCAGTCCAAGAAGATTCACCTTGGTCGTTTACCGCTCTTACTCTGAAGAAGTATTGTTCTCCTGTAGCTAATCCCGTAACAGTATAAACTGTGCTTGCTATGTTATTTAGTATAGTCGAAGCGTTAGATTTACCAAGATAGTCTTTTTTAGTTGCGTATTCTATGTCATAAGTCTTAGCCGTATTGGATTTACTCCATTCGAGTTTAACAGATGTCTCAGTTAGAGCCTCGCAAGTTGTTATTCCTGACGGTGCGCTAGGTTTAGTTTTAACACTCTCCGAATAAGGAGACCATTCACTGTAAATCGACCCTTTTTTAGCTCTACAACGCACCTTGTATGCTACGCCAACCGACACCGTACACCCATAAGAAGCCACGGATGTAATCACGGATGCCGTACCAGTCTTATACACGTATGAATCATTTTGAACTACTTCAAACTGCATTTCTGGCGTTTCGTTGTAATTAGTGATTTTAGCAGTTAATGTATAACCGTCTAATGTTACAGTTGGAGCTGGCGGAGTGGCCGGTAATGCTTCTGCGAATGTGAATTCTTTCGCAGTTGACCACTCAGCATTCCAATAGTTCACATCCTTATCATTTGATTTATATGTCTTAGAGATCGGTCTAACTTGAAATTTAACTCTTAAAGCGTTTTGTGGTGCACTATATATACTTTGTTGTTCTGTGGTTTCTGAGTCACTACCAACAAACCATACTCCATTTCCGGTATCATACCACCATTTAGCTTGGTACTTATCCGTGTTAGATTTGTCCCACAGCCAGGTTGCGAATACGGTACGGTCAGTATCCGCTTGTAATCCGAAGTGTTGTATGGTCGCTCTATAAGATGCTGGTGGTTTTGTAGGCGTACTCGAACCGCCACCACCGCCACCGCCTGACGAATCAGCAAATATAGTTAATACTTGACCAACATATATAAGGTTAACGTTTTTTATGTTGTTTAGTTTGGCGATAGCGTTTACTGTGGTTCCATATTTTCTCGCTAATGCGCTTAACGTATCGCCTCTAACGACCTTATGCGTTACTGCCGCCATTAATTATATCCTCCTTTCTATTCTAGCAGCTCTTACTAGAGTTTCTACTGCATTTACTATGTTACTTCCATCATCATATGTTATTCCGTTTATGTTATAGCTTGTGTTGCCTGTCGCAGGCATGTTATCTTTAAGGTCTTTTATTGCAGATACTATGTCACTGTTAGTAACTCCATTTTGAACTGTACCCATGCTATTAGTCATAATATTAGCCGCATCTGTCGATAATGCGATATCACCACTTCCAGGTATCATATCATTAAGTCTTCTAGAGTTTGCTCGTACATTACTTAGGTCTAGAACAGGTGTTATTACTGGATTAGTGTTAACATCTGCGTCGATTATGTTGTTCAGAGCCGATAATGGTTTGCTGAAACTATCAACAACATTTCCTGCTACTGTTCCTGCTGTACCAGCAACATTACCCGCATAACGTTCCATACCAATTATAAAACCTTTATCTACGAATTGACCTATTTCCATAAATACTTTCGAAGGAGAGTTAATCTTTAATGCGCTTCTCGCTGCCTTGATTGCGCCTTGAACAACGCTTCTTGCTTTAGATGCAACACTACTCGCCATTGAAGTTATACCTCTTACTAAACCTTGAATTAATGATTTACCCGCACTAACTAACGCTCCTCCAAGATTCGAAGCTGCTGTTTTAGCGGCATTTATACAAGTTTTTACTGCAGATTTAGCAGAGCCAAGCATACTTTTTATACCATTACATAACCCTTGTAATAATTGTCTACCGCCAGAAGTAAATCCGCTTATACCACCTTTTATGACAGATATTCCTGTAGTGATTAGAGCACGTATAACTTTTGATATAGCTGCCTCTATACGACCTTGATTATTAGTTATACCATCAGCAACACCCTCTATGAAACTTAATGCTAATTCTATACCCGCTTGAATTACTCTTCCTAGATTTCTACTAACTCCGTTTAAGAAGTTAACTAACACGTCACAACCTGCGTCAACCATTCGACCTATGTTGGCTGCTATACCTTCTAGTACACCGACTACCATTTCCATACCATATGTCACAAGTTGTGGTATACCTCTTGATAATTCCTCAGCAAATGCTAATACAATATCCATACCAGTTTTAGCTATTAGTGGTATATTCTTTTGTATAGCTGTTAATAATTCAGTTAATATCGCACTGAATGCCGATATTATTTCAGGTGCGTTATCGCCTATCGCCCTAGCAAAATTAGCCATCGCTTCTCCTGCTTTAAGGCCTATTTGAGGTAACAGGTTAATTACCTCTTTGGCGAAGTTTATTATGACTGCTCCAGATGCACCTACAGCCGCTGCTACAGCCGTTATACCAGCGCCAAATGCGGTCATACCTACTCCGGCCGCCAATACTCCAACGCCTAATAACGCTACGGCCGCCGCGAAACCTAGTAATCCAGGGACTGCTCCTGTTAATAAATATCCAGCCGCTGCTACTACTGCGAACCCTCCGGCTAACGCTAATAATCCGATTCCTAATTGTGCTAAGCTTAACTGACTAAGCGCTACTAATTGTGGCGTAAATACGGCCATTGCTGCTGCCATCACCAACATAGCGGCTGCTCCTGGTAGACATCCTGTCATCGCATACATGGCTACTGTTAATATAGCTAATGAACCGGCTAATGATACTAGACTTTTACCTATTTCTTCCCAAGACTGACCGCTTAACATGTTAAGTGCTATACTTAAACCGACAAGAGCGACGCTCATAGCCGCAAGTCCAACTGATAGTAATAACAACTGTGGTCCAGATATAAGTTTAGATGCTACACCTAGAATAGCCAACGCACCAGCTAAAGATGTTAGCCCTTTAGCTATTCCATTCCAAGATATACTACCCATTGATTTCATCGCTTGTGCTAGAACTAATATACCAGTTGCTACGGCCGTTAGTCCGATACCTAGACCTATCATGTTCAGCCCACTACCGCCTAATCTGCTAAATACTGCTATCTCAGCTAACACTCCAGCTATACCGGCTAACCCTCTTATAATATTTTCAGTCTGCATCTGACCGAATTGTTTCATCGCTTGTGATAGAACCAATAAAGCTCCCGATAATATCAATATTGCAGTTGCACTACTTAAACTCAAACTTCCAAATTTAGCTGCCGCTAAGAATAACGATAGCTCGGTTAATACGCCTAACATTGCAAATAAACCAGCGCCCAGTGTCTCGGAGTCGATACTTCCTAAGGATTTAATAGCACTTGCTATAACGTGTAATGCAGCACCAAATATAATTAGACCGGCTGACGTTTTTATTAGGCCTTTAGATGATGTGCTAAATAACTTAACCGCTATCACCATTGCTCCTAATGTAGCAGCTAATCCGACTAGACCTGTTATCATATCTCTTATATTAATAGATGATAGTTTCTTAAGCGCTCCAGCCAATATTAATATCGCAGTTGCCATAAGAACCATACTAGTACTAGTTTTTATTAAACCTTTGATGTCGCCTATCTTATTTATAGCCAACATAGCTAAAGATAACTCGGCAAATAAACCAGCCATTCCAGCCAATGCTGTTGCTAATCTCTCTGGGTCGATAGTAGACAGCACTAATAAAGATGCTGCTAATATACCTATAGCTGTGGCTAACTTAATTAATGTCGTAGCGTTTAAAGAGTTTTGGTATGCCGTTAGCGAGTCCTTAACACTATCTAATACGTCAGAGATACCTTCGCCTATTCCTTTGAATGAGTCGAATACTCCGGTTAAGTCATCACCTATTCCTTTGAATTTATCGAATAAATCCTTTAATACTTTAAATATACCAATACCGGCTATTGTTTTACCGATGTTTGTTATTGTCTCGAAGTTGATTGATCCTATAGCTTGCCCCACTCCGCTTGCTACTTTGGATATTATTTCACCAACTTTAGAGAATACTTTACCTATTGTATCGAATGCGTTACCGACACTCATCTTAGATATAAACTCTGATACTTTATCTCCAGCAGTACTAAGAGCCGTACCAACAGATTCGAATGCTGTTTTTATACCGTTACCTATTTTCTCAAATATCTTACTCTTATTCGCTGCTTCGCCAATCTTAGTTACAAATCCTGCAATGCTAGAAGTAACTGTCAAGAATCCAGACCCTAACGGTTTCACCAATCCTAATAACGGAGCGAATGCTTTAACGACTCCAACTATAACATTTTTAACTGTATCGAATACGGTAAATACACCTTTGAATGTCGCTTTAATTTTACTAGCGGTTTCGTCACTCATTTTGAATTGTTCAGTAAAGTCTTTAAACTTAGCTGACAATTCTACAAGTTTTTCCCCAGACATAGAAGGAAATACTTCATTCCAAGCATCTCCTATGGCTTTAAAACCTTTACCTAGACTCTGGAATATGTTTGTGAATCCTTTAATAACGTCGTCTCTACCGCCAGCTTCATTCCAGAACTCGAGCATTTTATTACGAGCTTCGGTAGAAGGACCCATGAGATTCTCAAAAGCTTTACTTATACCCGTTAATAGTTTAGTAGCTTCTTCTTTGTCCCCTATAATATGCTCCCAAGAAGTAGCCCAACCAGATTGAACTGATTCTTTCATTGTATCTATTAATTGGGTTACTGTCTTGACCTCTGTTGCTGCGTCGGATGCGTTTTTAGCAAGCGTTACTATATCCTGTGCTTGCGTTTTTGTGAATCCTTGTGCTATTAGGTCTGCTTCTGTATAGGCTCCTGAAATTTGTTTAAGTGTTTCTGTTAATACTTCCGCTGTTAACCAGTTCCCTTTGGTTAAACTCTCACGGAAACTTCCGTATTTCTTTATCATTGAATCGGCGCCTGTTCCCATTACTTCAGACGTTCTTATTAATGCGTCTTGGAACAGCTTACCACCCATACCAGCATTTACCACAGAGTTCCAGTCCATAAGACTTACTTTACCTGCCGCCAATGCTTGAGATAATTGATACATGGCAGTAGAAGCTTGTTGCGAAGATGAACCTGAAGCTGCGGCCAAGTTTGCAATACCTTTTATTGCTGCCGTAGAAGTCTCTAAGTCTACACCTGCTGCCGTGAAAGTACCTATGTTTCTTGTCATTTCTGCGAAATTATAAATAGTCTTATCTGCATATGTGTTAAGTTCCGCTAAGACCTTGTTTACATCTTCCAGAGTAGTCCCCTGATGCGATGTATTCGTTAATATTGTTTGTATAGCTCCCATTTTGGTTTCATATTCAGAGAAACCTGTTTTTATTGGGTCTATGGTTAACGATTTAATTAACTGTTTACCGGTATTTACAGCACTATTAGTTATGTTTGCTAGTGCTGTCATACCGATAACACCTAAAGCAGAGAATTTGGCAGTTACACTTTCTACTCCTGATGATAATCCTGATACACCGAATCCAGATAGTTTATTTAAACTCTCGTTTACACCATCGAGTCCTTTACTAGAATCTTTCATTTTGAGAGATTCGTTAAGTTTTTGAAGACTATTCATAGTCTTGCTTACGCCACTCTCGAAATTCTGATTATCGAACTGCATCTGGACGATTCTTTTATCGATGGAACTCATGCGTTAACCACCTCCGCCCATGCTTCATTCGCTATTTTATCGAACACCGGTCTAATAGCCGGATTAATATAATCTCTACCTTGTACGTATCCACCAGTACCTGTACCGTGGCCGAACTGTAGTATTATGGCAATATTTACACCTTTGTTTTCATTTGTGTTGGTCCAATATATAGCGGCGTCTTCACCTGACACCTCTATTTCATAACCCCAGCAACTAGCGGTTTGCCCACTGTCAACCGGAGTCGCAGATGCTAGCGCCGATACTCCTTCCTTAGCGTATTTTTCAAGGATCTTCGCCACATCGAAATTTTCCATTTTCTTTAGAAATTTAAAAGTCCTGTCAAAGTTCCCTTTAACAGTGAATCTAATCATGTTTAGTTCACCACCTTGAATATTTAATCCATATTACCTACCCCCTAGTTTGGAATTGTTTCTTCCTTGCCTCATTAAGAGCTTTGTTTCTGTTTAATATCTCTTGTTTGCTCATTTTCTTAGGTGGATTATTCTTAATATTACATACTTTAACGAGCGTTAATAGCCGGTTAAGATGCCAGTATTGACACTCGAACGGTATGTTAAATGCTATCATCCAATAATAAATTATTTCAGATGTTATAATTTCTCTGTTTACTGATCGACTTTCATTCGAGAATGTTGTAGCCGTCATTGGATTGTCTATATACTTATTTATCGATATCAGGTTTTCTTCTGTTAATCTATCGAATACATTTTTATCTACATTCTCTGTAACACACATACAATGAATATAATCTATAATTTCTTCCATGGTTTTGTTTTTACCATCAAGGAAAGGTTTACACCATTTTGCTTCCCATTTTGAAATTGAGACCAGAGAATGTTCTAATTGTATAGTTTCGGCATCGTAATAGACGAATTCATTACGTTCTTCATCGTAATATTCCAATCCAGGTATAGTTATATCCAACATCTCCGGTCACCTGATTACTTACTTAGGTTAGCAGGCATTATACCGTTCACAAATGCTGCAGCCTGATCACTATTTAATGCTAACTCCATAAATATCTCACTATAGGCTTCTGTTTCAGAGAAAGCTTTTGAAATTTCTTCACTCTTCATGAATCTTCTTCCATCTGCTGATTTCTCCCCATATGCTTTTAATACCATTTGTTTAAATAAATTCACAATTTTCACATTATCTTTAGAAGCAATTATTTCTTCTAACATTTTAGAAAAGCCGCCCTCTACAGATAATTCCATTTCAGCGACTTCGGCTTTTGATAGATTGAAGTAGAAATCTTCAGTTCTTTCTACACCATTATAGTCTACATAAGTTACAGTTTTCTTTATCATATTAAATATCTCTCCTTATAATTAGTATTTTGTATTAATAGAAAAATTAAGAGCCCCACGTTTTTATTGCGAGGCTCTATGAAAATTATTCAGCTTTCATTAATTCCATTATTTGATTAGGTAATAATAATGTCGCTTCGTTTTCAGCGTCTCCAAATAAAGCGTTTTCTAATAATTGTAATTTACCAGCGTCTACTTTATTTGCGTCTATAACTAAAGAAGCAGTTGGTTTGAATCCGTCGACTGGAACTGGAACAGTAGAAAGTTCCCAACTGAATGTTATTGCTTCTGGGTTATCATTTATTGTAGAGTAAGATTTTTCAGAAGGAGCTACAGTACATCCATATATTATGTGTAATTTATAGCTGAATTCTTGCCCTTGAATATCATTACCTACTGCAGTTCTGTAGCATAACCCGAAAGCCTTTCTTGCTTGTTGTCCTATAGTAATACCTTCTGCTATTAATGCACTACCATCGCATTGTTCAAACTCTTCAGGGTAAGTAAATGCTTCTATTGTAGCACCGAATTCTTCAGCAGATCTTAAAGTAAGGTACTTAACGTCGTCTGCATATAAAGGAGTTTCTTCTGCTCCTGAAGGGCTTTCTGTTATTGCTGTTAGACCGTTCCATACTACCCCATTTGCGTATGAACCATCATTGTTTTGTACATATAATACGCCGTTTTTAACACCCGTTTCGAAGAAACGTTGTCCGACTTCGTCCCAAATTAATCTTGCCATTTTGTTTCCTCCTTATTTAATAGTAGATTTTAAAAGCATAGTGATTTAGGTTATCCACGATATAACATCTAGAAAGTCTGCATATCGGAATGGATTCTAATACTTGCTCGATTATTTCAAGATTAGGTTTCTTAAATATGAATATTACGTCATAACTATTTGTGTATAAATACACTGTGTTATCAGCTCGTTTAGCGTCCCCAGCGCCAATGTTATAAATAACACATGGGTATGAAATTTGCACTGATGCGGGAGGTTGAAAATATACATTGTTATTTCCGATTAGTTGTACTAATTTCTCATGTAATTCCAATCGTCTATTCATTGTATAAACCTCCTATGGTTAGTATTAATCTAGGGTATTCTACGGTTACTTCTGATACTTTCCATTTTGCACCCATAAACACTACATATCTCATAGCATGGAAATTATTATTGGCAAATGGGTCGGCTATGATACTGATTTGATTAGAGATTGAAATATCATCGTTAACTTTGGCAGACCCACTAAGTCTACGTGTATTTCTAATAACGTCTCCGAAATATTCGACCTCTAATATTTGTTCTTCCCATATTCCTGGTTCTGTCTCTTTAGTTACAACATAGCCGATTACTCCACAAAACTTTGCCATTTTGAATTCTCCTTATTACTTCTCTATTACTATAGCAGAGAAAGGTTTAACTAATGCTCCAGAACATCTTGTTTCAATTAAGTATTTTTGAGCGTTGTAGTCTATATCGAAGTCTTCGAACATAGCAACTGCTCCACCTTTATCTGCACCAACGTTGTAGTCTTTTAAGTTAACTATTATTGCTAATATAGCTTTACCTTTAGCATTCTTAGCACCTTCCATAACTGGTACTGTAACTATATTCTTAACTCTTAATGCTCTAGCTAAAGCTTGTTCTGATTCATATATAACTCTTCCGTTTTTATCTTCTAATAATAACATTTCAACTAACATATCTTCAGATAAGAACATAGTTGGTTCTCCAGAACCTTTGTAATCTTTTCTAGCTCTTAATGCAGATCTTATGAATCCTTTAGCTTCTTCTTCACCTTCACCTACTTGTAAGTCTACGTGTATAGCGAATAAATCTTCTTCGTTAGCTATTGATCTGATGTGTTGTTGTTGTATTTTGTTATCGTCGTCAGCTAATCTTCCGTCACCTATTAATATAGCTCTAGCTATCTCTTCTTCTAACATCATTCTCATTTCTTGTTTGATCCAAGCAACTACGTCAAAGCTAGTTATATCTATAACGTCATC
>ERZ808026.306-NODE-306-length-10661-cov-3.577664_pt1 | contig 10661 bp, 10 predicted proteins | sample MGYA00380182_ERZ808026 | MGnify/ENA primary metagenome ERZ808026 (study PRJEB31490, sample SAMN06133376) | cow dung metagenome | isolation source: H9 | host: cow | place: China: Chengdu | collected 2015-05 ... | reverse complement strand
CCGCCGCGCTGTTGAACAGTATGGTGTTGATTATATCAAGGGACAGGTTGGTAAGGTTACTCCTCTTCCAGACGGAAAACTTGATGTTCAGGGTTCAGATTTGATTTTGAACCGTCAGGTACACATTAAGGCCGACATGGTAGTTCTTGCAGCATCTATTGAAGCTGATAAGTCTGCTCGTCCATTGGCTACAATGCTTACTACTTCTATGGACACAAATGACTTCTTCCTTGAAGCTCATGCTAAACTTCGTCCTGTTGAATCTCCAACTGCCGGTATCTTCCTTGCTGGATGCTGTCAGGGACCAAAAGATATTCCTGAAACTGTTGCTCAGTCTTCAGGTGCAGCTGCAAAAGCTATCTGTCTTTTGATCAAAGACAAGCTTCAGAACAACCCGTGTACTGCTAATCCAGACGAAAACGCATGTAACGGTTGTGGACAGTGTGCAAACGTTTGTCCTTACGGTGCAATTTCTTATGTTGATAAGGATTTCCGTGGTCCAAACAGAACAACAATTACTCGTCACGTATCACAGGTTAACTCTGCTATGTGTCAGGGTTGTGGTGCTTGTACAGTTGCCTGTCCTTCTGGAGCAATGGATCTTAAGGGATTCAGCAACAAACAAATCTTGGCGGAGGTAGATTCTGTATTATAAATCCTTCGGATTTATAAACTCGAGTTTTCTTCGAAAACTCGGTACATAAACAGATAAATTGATTATGGCTGAAAATAAAGACTGGGAACCAAGAATTGTTGCTTTCTGCTGTAACTGGTGTTCTTACGCTGGTGCAGACTTGGCTGGTAACAACCGTCTTGAATACCCAAAAAACGTAAAAATCATCCGCATCCCATGTTCATGCCGCTTGAACCCAATGTTCATTTTGCGTGCATTCCAGCGTGGTGCTGACGGTGTAATTTTGTGTGGATGTCACCCAGGTGACTGTCACTACTCTACAGGTAACTATTTTGCACGCCGTCGTATGACATTGCTCTTCAGTCAGCTTGACTTTTTGGGCATTGAAAAGGGACGTACACGGGTAGAATGGTGTTCTGCTGCTGAAGGTGTTAAGTTTGCAGGAATCATGAATGATTTCGTAAGCCAGATTAAAGCCCTTGGCGAATGTAAAAAACTGGAGGATGTACGATGCAAGATGTAGCTAAACAGATGCTTGACCGCGCTAAGGCTTTGCTTGCAGAAGGCAAAGTTCAGTACGTTGTAGGCTGGAAAAAAGGTCTTTTTGAAGACGACATTACTCCTGCAGTTTTTACTTCTACAGAAGAACTTGATAAGGATTTTATTTTTGATAAGAACTGTAAGGCTAACCTTTCAAAGTATCTTGTAAAAATCACAAGAAACATTGAAATAAAGAAAAGCACTACAAGAATGAACAATACTATGGCTAAGCAGCGTGATCCTAATGCTCAGGATGCTCCAATTCCTAGCGAAGTAGCTGCTGTATTCTTGAAGCCAGCTGATACATATTCATTTACACAGCTCTTGAAAGAAAACAGAATCACTCGTGGCGACGTTTATGCAATCGGTGTTCCATGTCAGGATGCTATTGATGGCGGTGACGTTTGTGATTCTTGTGCCGGAAAAAAGCCTGTTTCTTGTGATGAATATATCGGAGTGGACGCAAACGCTGATGTAAAAGATGCAGACCGTCTTTCTGTTCTTGCAAAATTTGATGCAATGACAGCTGATGAACGCAACGCATTCTGGAAAAACGAATTCAGCCGCTGTATCCGCTGTAATGCCTGCCGCAATGTTTGTCCTGCATGTACTTGTGAAAAGTGTGTATTCGACAATAACAACCTTTACACAACTCAGAAAGTTGCAGAAACAAGTTTTGAAGAATCACTCTTCCACATCATCCGTGCATGGCACGTTGCCGGCCGCTGTACAGACTGTGGCGAATGTTCACGTGTTTGTCCTCAGGGAATTCCATTGTATCTTTTGAACCGTAAATACATCAAAGACATCAATGAAATCTACGGTGACTATCAGGCTGGAAGCGACATGGAAACTAAGCCTGCAATGCTTACTTTCAAAACTGATGACCCAGAAACAACTATCGTTTTTGACCGCTCTAAAGATGGAGGTAACGAATAATGCTTAGTATTTCTGCTGATAAAATTGATTCATTGTTCGCCCTTATTGGTGAAAAGCAGCCATTGTACCTTCCTGTTGATAATACAGCTGGAAAAGCTGATTTTAAGAAATGGGAAAATGGCGTAAAACTTTCTTCTAATCTTAAGACTGTACGTTCTGCAAAGGATTTTTTCTTTCCAAAAACAGAACACATGGTTTCTTATGAAATGAATGGAAAGGAAATTACTGTTACAGATCCACGCAAAGACGTTGAAGATTTTGTAATCTTTGGTGTTCGCGCATGTGATGCTGTTGGTTTTGCTTGTATTGATGATGTTTATCTCAATATGACACCTGTTGACTCTTACTACAAAAATCGCCGTGATCACGGTACTGTTATCGTTCTTGCTTGTAACGATCCAGAAAAAACTTGTTTCTGTTCTACATACGGAATTGACGCAAGTCTTTCTTCTTCAAAGAACGGTTCTGCAGGAGACGTAAGCTGCTGGCTCAAAGATGGTACTTACTATTTTGCTGCAAACACAGACAAAGGTAAGGCTTTCCTTGACAAGGCTAAGTCAGTTCTTGCAGACGGTGACGACAAAGCTGTTGAAGCTTGCAAAAAAGATATTTCTGCAAAGGTTGAAGCTCTTCCATTTGCACACCTTGACCTTTCAAAGGTTGGCGATGTAAAGCCTGAACAGATGATGAAGATTTTCAATTCAAAAGTTTGGGATAAGGCTGCGGAACCATGTGTAGGTTGTGGTACTTGTACTTACGTTTGTCCTACATGTATGTGTTTTGACGTTCGTGACTTCAATACTGGTAAGGGAATCCGTCAGATTCGCTGCTGGGACTCTTGTATGTACAACGACTTTACACAGATGGCTGCGGAAAACCCACGTCACACTCAGAAAGAAAGAAGCCGTCAGCGCTTTATGCACAAGCTTGTTTACTATCCAATGGCTCACAAAGGTTTGTTTTCCTGTGTTGGATGTGGCCGCTGTCTTGAAAGCTGTCCTGTAAACATGAACGCAGTTAAGGTTCTTAAAGCAATTTCTGAATCTGATGATATCTAAGGAATAGGAGAAAACGATGGAAAACAACGAAAGCTTTATTCCTTATGTAGGAAAAATTATTGATATTAAACAGGAAACTCCTGATGTTAAGACTTTCAGCGTAGTTGGTCTTGATGGAAAGAAGTTGTTCAACCACATTCCTGGTCAGTGTGCAATGCTCATCGTACCAGGCGTTGGTGAATCAATGATTTCTATTACTTCTTCACCTACTCTTGAAACTCACATGGAATTTTCAATTAAAAAATGTGGTGTTGTAACTCAGTGGTTGCACAACGCAGAAGTTGGCCAGCAGATCTGTCTTCGCGGACCTGTTGGAAACGGATTCCCTGTAGAAGGAGCCCTTAAAGGTAAAGATATTCTTGTAATTGCCGGAGGTATTGGTATTGCTCCAGTTCACTCTGTAGTAAATTACATGATGGATCACCGTGAAAATTACGGTAAAATCCAGGTTATCTATGGTGCCCGCTCTAAGGCTGACCTTGTTCGTCTTGATGAAATGCAGAATTCATGGATGAAACAGCCAAACTGTTCAATCGACATTACAATCGACCGTGCAGAAGAAGGCTGGAATGGTCATGTAGGATTCGTTCCTCCATTCATTACTGAACTTAAACCAGATGCTGGTATGACAGTAATCATGTGTGGACCTCCAATCCTTATTCATATGTCTTTGAAAATCTTGAAGGACCTTGGCTTTAAGGACGAACAGATTTTCACAACTATGGAAATGCGCATGAAGTGTGGTATTGGAAAATGTGGCCGCTGTAACATCGGTGACAAATTCGTCTGCAAAGACGGTCCAGTATTCAGCTTTAACCAGCTTGGAGAACTTCCTCCAGAATATTAATCTAATTGACTTCTGGAAGCCGCTGTCCGGGATTTTAAGGGTGGAACCCTTAGGAGAGGGGGTAGCGGAAAACCGGAGGTTTGAAGCGAGGGGCAGGCGCCCCTTTTGTAGGAGAATAAAATGGCAGATAAAGAAATGGCTACAATATATCTGTTTGGTAAAAAATACGATGTACCAGCAGAACTTACAATCATGAATGCTATGGAATATGCTGGTTACCAGCTTAAGCGTGGTTGTGGTTGTCGTAACGGCTTCTGTGGAGCTTGTGCTACAATCTATCGTATTAAGGGTGAAAACCAGCTTAAGACTTGTCTTGCATGTTCACAGAAAGTACAGGAAGGAATGTACATCGCAACACTTCCATTCTTCCCTCTTGTAAAACAGACTTACGACATCAACAAGATTAAACCTGAACAGGCTGTTATGATGCAGCTTTACCCGGAAATCTACTCTTGTATCGGATGTAATGCTTGTACACGCGCTTGTCCTCAGTCTTTGAAGACAATGCAGTACATTGCTTACGCTCAGAGAGGTGATTTCAAGGCATGTGCTGATACTTCATTCGACTGTATTATGTGTGGATGTTGTTCATCACGCTGTCCTGCCGGAATCAGCCATCCACAGGTTGCAGAACTTGCCCGCCGTTTGAACGGAAAATACATTCAGCCACAGACACAGCACCTTATTGACCGTGTTGCTGAAATTGATGAAGGTAAATGTGAAGAAGCTATCCAGAAGATGATTAAACTTTCTTCAGGTGATAAAGCTGAAATCAAAAATCTCTATAATACTCGTGATATTGAAAAGTAAGGAGAATATATGTACGGAAATGAATTAGATGAAGCAGCAAAAATCGTTGCTGCAAAACGTGAAGAAAACCTTAAATTTGAACATGTTCGCCTTACAGCTGATGAAAAAGATGATCTTCTTTTGAAGTTCCATCCAGACCGCATTAAGGAACAGTTCGCTGAATTGAAGATTGGTCCAAACAAAGGACAGAAAGCTCCTGTGGAACTGGTTGAAATGCTTCAGGCTAAACCTAGATATGAACCAGAACAGATTGACCTTGCTCACATCGACTATGAAACTGACGTTTTGGTAATTGGTGCCGGTGGTGCTGGTTGTTCTGCTGCTATTATGGCAAGCGAAGCTGGTGCAAAGGTTCTTATTGCAACAAAACTTCGTCCAGGTGACGCTAACACAATGATGGCTGAAGGTGGTATTCAGGCTGCTGATAAGCCAAATGACTCACCTGCTCAGCACTATCTTGACTGTTATGGTGGCGGACACTTTGACGGTAAGCCAGAACTGGTTTACACATTGGTAAATAAAGCTCCATCTGTAATCAAATGGTTGAATGACCTTGGCGTTGAATTCGACAAGATGGAAGATGGTACAATGGTTACAACACATGGTGGTGGAACAAGCCGTAAGCGTATGCACGCTTGTAAGGACTACTCCGGTGCTGAAATCATGCGTACTCTTCGTGATGAAGTTCTTAACCGCCCAGACCAGATTACAGTTGTTGACTTTACAGCTGCTGTTGAAATCATCAAAAATGACAAAGGTGAAGCTTGTGGTGCCGTTCTTATGAACGTAGAAACAGGTGAACTCCGTATTGCTAAGGCAAAGGTTGTAATCATCGCTACTGGCGGTGCAGGACGTATGCACTATCAGGGATTCCCAACATCTAACCACTATGGTGCTACAGCAGACGGTCTTGTTATGGCTTACCGTGCTGGTGCTAAATTGTTATATCAGGATTCTTTGCAGTATCACCCAACTGGTGCTGCTTACCCAAGCCAGATTCTTGGTAAACTTGTAACAGAAAAAGTTCGTTCTTTGGGTGCTAAGCTCATCAACAAAAACGGTGAAGTATACATTCACCCACTTGAAACTCGCGATGTAAACGCTTCTGGTATTATCCGTGAAGTTCGTGAAGGTCGTGGTGTTGAAAATGGTGTACAGACAGCTGTATGGCTTGATACTCCAATGATCGAAATGATTCACGGAGAAGGAACAATCCTTAAATCAATCCCTGCTATGTACAACATGTTCATTAAGTACGGTATTGATATCCGCAAGGAACCAATCCTTGTTTACCCAACACTCCACTATCAGAATGGTGGTGTTGAAATTAACGCTACATGTCACTCAGATGTTGCTAACCTTCTTGTTGCAGGTGAAGCTTCTGGTGGTGTACACGGTACAAACCGTCTTATGGGTAACTCACTTCTGGACGTTGTTGTATTCGGTCGTGAAGCTGGTATCGAAGCTGGTAAGATGTTCAAGAACATCAGCCTTACAGATACAAGCAAGCTTACACTTAAGCATGTAAAGGATTTCGAAGCTGAACGTGAAAAGGCAGGAATCAAGGGTGATGTTGTTTCACCAAAGGTTCTTCCAACATATTACCACGGAAATCCTGAATTTGAAGGAAAAGCAATTCCTGGTGCTTCTAAATAATAAGTCTTAATTGACATTAAAACGGACTACATTTCATTTTTGTAGTCCGTTTTTTTTTGCGAAAAAATATATTCTTTTCAATTATTTTCAACTTATTGCTTAAAAATGCGCAGAATAATATAATTTACTAAACTTTAATTACTTTAAAAGAGGTCGATTATGACTGCATATTTAGCAGGTGTATGTTCATCAGCCCTGTCATTTATCTTTATCGTATTTGCCATTGGCACAATCGGTTACCTTGTTGGTGCTATCAAGGTAAAGGGAATTGAATTGGGAACAGCAGGCGTTCTGCTGGTAGCTCTTCTCTATGGTGTGTTCACACACTTCGTTCCTAGTTTTAACATTGGAGAAAAGGTAATCACACTTTTTGATGGTAAAATCAAAGGAAACTTCGGTATTGTTTCTAATATTGGTACTGCCCTTTTTGTTACTGCAGTCGGTTTGATTGCGGGACCTAAGTTTTTCCGTTCATTCAACAGAAGCACTCTTGCTTATATTGTGATTGGATTTGTTGTAATCGCTCTTGGTGGTCTTACAGCAGTTATCTTCACTATTCTGGATAAAAATATGTCATCGTCAATGGCTGTTGGACTTCTTACAGGTGGACTTACTTCTACTCCAGGTTTTTCTGCTGGTAAAGAAGTTGCCGTTGCTCTTGATGAAGCCGCTAAACTTGCAGGAAACATTTCTACTCTTGAAGCTGATGTAACTGCTGGTTATGGAATTGCTTACACATTCGGTGTACTTGGTGTTGTTCTTTTTGTTCAGCTTGTTCCAAAGATTCTCAAAGTAAACATGCAGGAAGAACTTGCTAATTTCCAGGCTGCAAACCAAATTCAGATTCCAGAACCTAAAGGAAAGCTTATTCAGGTAGATCCTTTCGGATTTTTTGCATTCTTCCTTGCTGTTGCTCTTGGATGCTTGATTGGTGCAATTAAGATTCCTGTAATCAACTTCTCTCTTGGTAACTCTGGTGGATGTCTGATTGGTGGTCTTATTGTTGGTCACTTTGCACATCTCGGAAACTTTGACTGTCGTCTTAAGAAAGAAACTTTGAACTTTATGCGCGAACTTGGACTTGTGTTGTTCCTTATCGGTGCTGGTGTTCCTGGTGGCGTAAACTTTATTGAAAAGTTCCGCTGGACATACTTCATCTACGGCGCAATCATGACAACTGTTCCAATGATTGTTGGCTATGTTATTGCCCGCTATGTATTCAAGCTCAGCATTTTGAACAATCTTGGTTCTATTACTGGTGGTATGACTTCTACTCCAGCACTTGGTACATTAATTGCTACTGCTGGTACTGACGAAGTTTCTGCCGCTTACGCTGCAACTTATCCATTTGCCCTTGTATCAATCGTACTTGTAGCAAAAATTGTTATTATGATTCTTTAAATACTGATTTACTAAAAGTATGCAGATGATGTTTATAATCTTCATTTGCATGCTTTTTTTATTTGTGAATCATATTAAAATGTCATAGAATTTAATCAGCAGATTTTAAACAATTGTAAGCCATTTCAGCTGCTTTCTGTTCAGCCTCTTTTTTTGACTTTCCAGAGGCTGGCCCATATGTAACTTTTCCCAGCTTTACAGCAACATTAAAAACCTGATTATGATCTGGACCTGTTTTGGATATTAATTCGTATACAGGACATGATTTTTCTTTCTTCTGATATAATTCCTGAAGCAAAGATTTAAAATTCTTTCCTCCGGTTTCCTGAACTTTGCGTATTTCTGGAACAATAAACTCAAGAATAAATTTTTCACAAGGCGAAAAACCTGCATCAAGATAATAAGCACCAATCACAGCTTCCATACAATCAGCAAGAATTGCAGGTTTTGTACGGCCTCCGCTCATTTCTTCGCCTCTTCCCATTACAAGCATCTTATCAATGCCAAAACTAAGAGCAACAGGCGCAAGTGATTTTTCTGAAACGACGACAGATTTTATTTTTGCAAGATCGCCTTCAGCATGGTTTGAACTCATATCCTTGTACAAAAAATCTGCTGTTGCAAGACCAAGCACAGAATCCCCAAGAAATTCAAGACGTTCGTTATTATTGTACTTTCCGCCATTCATTTCATTTGAATAGGAACAGTGATGAAATGCTAAATCAAGAAGCTCAAGATTTTTAATTTTTAAATCGAGTTTTCTGCAAAAATCCTGCAACTGCTTTTTACGTTCTGCTGAAATTTTTTCCATTTTTATTGCACACCAAACTGTTTAAAATAAAAAAAACACAAGCTTGGACACTTGTGTTTTTTTATTAATCTGACCTTAATTACTGAGCAGATTTGATGAAATCATAAGCATCACGAACTGTTTCAAATTCATTTGCTTTTTCATCAGGAATGCTTACACCAAGTTCTTCTTCAATAGCGTAAACAAGTTCGTATGTGTCAAGGCTGTCTGCGCCAAGATCACCACGGAAAGATGAGTCAAGAGTTACTTTTGATTCATCAATGTCCAATTTTTCAGCAATAAGTTTCTGGATTTTTTCGAATAATTCGTCCATTTTTTTCTCCCTATAAATATTAGCCGTTTGTTTCAGGTGTCAAAACCTGACGTCCACGATAAAAACCGCATTTAGGACAAACTCTATGAGCCTGAATAAGGTTACCACAGTTATTACATTCAACAAGCTGAGGTGCTTCCAATTTCATATTGATTGTCTGACGTCTTTTAGTAACGGCTTTAGATGTTTTGGATCTAGGTACTGCCATTTATAAAACCTCACTATAAATTAGTTACTATCTGATTTACTGTGGTTTATAATACAACAGTTCCAATCAGGTTGTCAAGTTAGTATAACCTATTAATAACTTTTGTCAATAAATTATTAACTAAAACACAGTTACATTATAAATCCAACAGATAAATTACGCAAGTTTTTCCAGTTTTTCCCTTATGTATTCACTTTTTTCTTTCAATCCGATTTTGCCAATACTCAGGAAAAGCATATTAGGTTTTGAAGGATCAAGTTTTACCGTTCCTGCAGCTTCGGAAATAAGCCTAAGAACTTTATCAACAGAAATATCAGAAACCTTTGCAAACTCAACAGAAACAGTTCCCTGACGTTCCTTGATTGAAGCAACGTTAAGTTTTTTACACAGAATACGGATTTCTGCAAGAGCCAGAAGACTTGAAACTTCATCAGGCACAGGACCAAAGCGATCCATAATTTCAAGTACAACGCCATCCAGCTCTTCCCGTACCTGAACTGCAGCAATCTTTTTGTAGATTTCCATTTTTGTCTGAGGATTCTGAATATATGTATCTGGAATAAATCCAGTATATTCCAGTTCCATAAGAGTTTCTGTTGTGGACTTGTAATCCTCCTGGGAAATAAGATGATTTACTGCATCATTTAAAAGCCGCACATACATATCAAATCCAACTGCATAAACGCTTCCGCTCTGGTCACGGCCAAGCAGATTTCCGGCTCCTCTGATTTCCATGTCTTTCATTGCAATTTTAAAGCCGCTTCCAAGTTCAGTAAAATCACTGATTACCTGAAGACGTTTCATTGCAATTTCACTCAAAGATTTGTTTCCAGGATACAGCATATAGGCATAGGCTTTTCTGTCGCTTCGACCAACCCGACCACGCAGCTGATACAGCTGGCTGAGGCCGAACCGGTCCGCATCAAAGACGATCAGCGTATTGGCGGTGGGTACGTCCAGACCGGACTCAATGATGGTGGTGCACAGCAGCACGTCGTAGCTGCCGCCGTAGAAGTCCATCATCACGTCTTCCAGGCCGTGCTCCTTCATCTGGCCGTGGGCCACACCGACGGTGATGCCGATCACAACGACTAAAAGGGTGGAGCAGAGGATCGCTTTTTTGATGCGGTCGTACTTGCGCGCGCCCTTGTTTTGCGCCACGAAGGTCATGGCGGAGTGATAGAAGGCGTTTTGCGCGGAATAGACGTAGGAATCCAGATTTTTGCCTGCCGAGTCTCCCGCCATTACGATCGGGCCAAAGGAGTTGACGGTGGATTGAATGAGTACGTTTGCGATGGAAAAGAGCGAGCTTTGGATGCCCGTGGGAACGCCGATGCCAACGCCAAAGCAGTCGCCGTTTTTCGCGGCGCGGCGCAGTTCAAAGCGCTCGCCGCCAAGAAAAGCCGCCAAACGGGGTGCGAAAACGGGGTCTCCCCAATATTCC
>ERZ808026.305-NODE-305-length-10670-cov-3.793637_pt1 | contig 10670 bp, 11 predicted proteins | sample MGYA00380182_ERZ808026 | MGnify/ENA primary metagenome ERZ808026 (study PRJEB31490, sample SAMN06133376) | cow dung metagenome | isolation source: H9 | host: cow | place: China: Chengdu | collected 2015-05 ... | reverse complement strand
CGCTCCCGTTTAACGCACCAATCTGAATGAATTTTGAAGCGCTGGAACCGATCAATATCATTCACAAAGGAGGAAAACTATGATTGCTGTTGGAATCGATGTTTCAAAATCCAAAAGCACAGTTGCCATCTTGGACTCCTATGGTACTATTTTGGCAACTCCGTTCACCATGGCACATAACCAGCCAGAAATGAATGCCCTTGTTTCTCGGTTAAAGGCTTTTGAAGAACCTATAACCATCCTGCTGGAATATACTGGACACTATCACTATCCTGTTTTAAAGAAACTCCAGGATGAAGGATTTCCTGTCTGTGTTATTAACCCATATCAGATGAAAAAGTACAGCGATGTGGAAATCCACAAAGCAAAAACAGATAAGAAAGATGCTCTTCGCATCGCAACTTATGCCCTCGAGAGATCCTATAGACTAGTTCCATACAGTTTTATGGAACAGAAATATGAGGATTTGAAATTTCTGTCCAGACAATACCAACAACGGATTGCATTTGTCTCAAAGCTCAAGGTTCAACTTATCAATCTCTTGGATCAAACTATGCCGGGAATCACAAAAAGTCTTGCACTAAAAAGTCGAGAGCCTGAAAAATGTGCCTTATTGCTCTTTATTAAACGATATAAGTCTTTTGATGAAATTCAGCGTATCGGCAAAACCCGTTTTCTCTCGACCTACACTACACTCATGAAAAAAACACCAGACCGTTATGCCCCAAAGAAAGGATTGGAAATTTACGAACTGGCCTGTAAGAGCATCACAACCCGTGGCGAAGATCCATACATTTGGTCCGCACAAGATCAGTGTGTAGACCTCCTTGCTACCGCCCAAAATGCAGCTGACGAAATCATTACTCAAATGCAAAACATTGCAGAAACCATTCCTGAATACAAGGTACTGCGTGCAATGAATGGCGTTGGAGACCGATTGGGTCCTGTTATCCTAGCCGAGATTGGAGATATACGACGCTTTCATAGCGCTAAAGCTCTTAACTCTTTTGCGGGCAATGATGCGCCTCCATATCAATCAGGTCAATTCGAGAGTAGAAGCCGCCACATATCGAAACGTGGCAGCTCCACTCTCAGAAAAGCTTGTTTTGAGGTCATGCAGGCTCTCAAACTGACAAAACCTCAAGATGATCCTGTCTACCTTTTTATGCTAAAAAAGGAGCAAGAGGGAAAACCTTACAACGTAGCCAAAATGGCTGGCGTAAATAAGTTTCTCCGAATTTACTATGCTCGTGCAATGGAGCTATACAAGTAAATCCGAGTTCATTATCATATATTTCTAAAAAATCTACAATAGGTAGGTTTATTAAGGTTACCCTTTTTTTACCCCTATATTTTTTATTTTCTTGTTGACAAACATTAGCTAGATTTATCTAACTGTTTCAAAAAAGAAATTCAAATATTTCATTCAGTATAGCACAAAAAATGCGCATTGATCATTTTCAAATCAATACGCATTATAGATTTTTGAACAAACTGTTAATTCGTAGGAAACTTCAAATTCTTCTATGCTTCCAACTCTTCACAAAGTTGAAAGTTTACTCTTTGTATTTGTATTTTCTACTATATTTTTTATGTTTCCGAATCCACTTTAATAAAAAATGAAAATAAATAACCTACTGCACCCAAAACAAAATACCCTGTAATTATTTTTTGTAAAATCCAGAATATATTTTCTGGAATGCCACTTACCGTTTTAACTGTATCTGCTCCTATTGCAAAAAGCAGCACAAGCACTGCTACCGATAACATCATACACTTCATGCCATTTTTATAGTATACAGTTTTTACGTGAATCAAATACTCCTTCTTTGATTCAAAATCTTCATACCTCATATCAAATATTCCTTCGTCAACTTATTCTTATAATCTGTTCATAGATTAAGATCTCTTCCGCAGTAATATTTCTATTTTCATGGTAATGACCAAAAAACCACTTTTTAAACTTCACCGTCTGACGAAGTTCTTCAAAATATTTCGCTAAATAGTCAGGCTTTCCATAAGTTGGATTAATTAGTATCTGTGTGCTGGCAGCACAACAATGAGTCACCATAAAATCCACCTCATTGTTGCGCTCCTGCAGATTCATTTTTCCTTCTTTCATTTCTTCTGCTGAAGGCAGTTCACGCTCCCACCAGCTTAAATGATTCACTCTATAGGACCGATATTCCCTATCCAGCTCCTTTTTCTTTTCTTTATATAACGGATCGTCTAGCTCAAGAATACCATCTCTGATATCCTGACTGCTTGCTCCGCCAAAAGAAAATATTTTCTTTCCATCAATAAGATATACCTGCCCACGCATCAAATGAATAATACTTGGCCTAATATGCTGGATTTTACCACCATTCCATTCTTCCACCGGATATGCATCTAAACGGTCATAGTTTTCATGGTTTCCAGAAACAAATAATGTTGTAAAAGGTTGTGCATCAAGCCAATCCAGCTGCACTTTTTCATGTTTACTTTCACAGTCTTTGTTCCATACACCGCCAAAATCACCGCATATGATAACGAAATCATCTTTTGTCATTTCCAGTTGTTCTGGAAAATTCTTTTTATTAAAGCGCTTAAAATCGCCATGACAATCTCCGGTTATATAGATCATATTTTCTCATTAATCTCCTTATATTCTAAAAACATCTCATATGTCACAAAAATAATTCTACACTGTTGAATTCGCACTTTATGATTTCTAAATAAACTCGATGGATTATCTAAAATTCTCTTATTATACAGGCACACCACATATAAACGTTCCGATATATCCAGCAAATTTTTAACATAGTTTTTAACTCGTAATCGACCGCCATAGTCATCACTTATATTTTCTACAGCAATATAATATTTCTCATTTTTTTCTGTAAGCAAATACACATGTTTAAATGTATATATTTCCCCTGTTCCATAATCATCAAATACTTTTTTATCAAACAAATATTTCAAATTATCAAATTTAAATCTTTTTTAAAAAAACTTACTTATCTCATTATCCTTCATATGTTCTATATAAATACAGGGTAACAGATAGTTCGGTATATGCATTGGTAAGCATATAAATCGAACACCTCTTAGAAGATTTTGGCAAAGATAAGGACATGATGCTGCCGCTTCGAAAATATATTTCTGCCGACTAGCAAAATATTTATCAAACAGATCATATAAGTCTCCTAGGCTAATTAAACGAATTAATTCTTCAGACGATATTTTTTCTTTTTCCCCCACAATATTTTTCAAATAATCAGAACATTGCACCGCTGGTTCGTAGTTTCCTTCGTATACCGTCAAAAAGAACAACCACGGATTTAAAGGCATTTCATAACCTATATCATCAGTGATGAATCTATACATTTTCATAACTTTACTGTAATTATAATATTTTGATTCAAAATTTTCTACGTTATGATCATGCAATACTGATACATGTATTGTTTCGTTTACATAGTTTTCATTCTCCCTATTCATAATACTTGAATATTTTGAAAACTTTGGAATTAAAGAAGTGTTTTTTCGTTCTGTACAGTTATCCGCTTCAACATATATTGTTTCACCAAGCGATGTATACACAACTGCATCTGGAATCAACATGCAGTCATTATATCTAAAGAAAGTTCCGGCAAGCATGTCACCTGCATAATCCAACATTGGTTCATGCCAAAAAGCAGATTCTATCAATTTCGATAATTTTAAGACAGTTATTCCGATATTGCTTGTATGATTAACATTCGTACGCCTTGCAGAATAGCGATTTTTAAAATCCTCATAAACAATTTCTTTAAAGTCCCTCGGATAAAATTCACTCAAGTGCTCATACAATTTTTTTATTCCATTTTTCGTAAGTATGAATCCATCCTGATCAATTTTTTCTATTTCTTTTTTCTGGACCCAATAATTTATTCTATTTCGGAATATATTTTTTAATTCTTTTCCGGATTTCTCATGAATAATTTCTTCATCTGAAAAAATATACGGATAGTCTACTTCTCTTATGCAGCCCCAGAAGAAAATGAAAAGATAAAACTTGTAACACTGCATCCCCTTTTCTTTATATCGAAAAGATTCTGTTCCATGAAAGATATCATTAAAAATTTCCACTATGGACATATGCATATTATCGTAAAAATACTTCAATTTTTCATCCTCACTCGTCTACATCTTCTTTTAAAAAGATACTAAAACAGCTATTTTTAAGGGTATTTTCTTCTTTTTAAAAAAATTTCCAAAATCCCAGTTTTCCTTGAATTTACAGCATTTTTCGAATTGATTAAAATGTGACTTATTATCAACAATCCCCTTTAAATTTAATATAAATTAAAAATATTAATTTACCAGGAAAACATAGGAATTTTTGTATCTTCTCACCGCAGCATCCTTTCCCTGTCTGCTGCTCCTAACAGATATGTCTCTTCTCTCATAATTTCCATTTCATCACAAAATGCTGATATGTATTCATCAAATACTTTATATATGTGTGTTGATGCTCCGCCCATCATTTCCTCAAGTTTATCTTCAAGTGCATAGCGAATCTTCTTCTTTTTCTCAAATTCCTCAGAATCAATAATTACAAGATCACATGGATTCTCATACATTCTGCGATAATAATTTCTCATGTATTCTTTATCCATATCTTCCACCTTTCCACTTCAGGACAAATTGTCCCGAAGTTATTGTTTCATTTCTTTTCACACTTTAGGACAATTTGTCCTGAAGTTACTGTTTCACTTACCATACATATCTTTATTGACCAAAGCCCGATAGTAGTTTGCTATCGTAGTAGGTGCATTAAATAATGCTGTCAAATTATAGCTATAGTTATCCCTGATGTAAGTGCAATTGGCTGCCAACGATTCCAACACATATTCAATGTGATCCCTTTTCAGTTTCAGAAATCGGCTTTTTACTTCCTGATATGGCACATCTCTTCCCCCAATCCTTATTGTCTTGCGATCGTAAGAAACAGTATCCACCATGAGAGTTACAAGCTCATCAATTTCATCTTTTCTGACCCATTCAACTGTTACCAAATAATCGTATTCAATATTTTCTTTGATGATTTCTTCATACGCTGCTCGAACATCCATCAATCCATCTTTGTTTTCATGTGATAGATTGATAGAATTTTCTGTAGTATTCTTTGTAGTATTCTCTGTATTTGTGGTACAAAATTCTGTAGTACCCCCTGCAATATTTTGTACTACCCCGGTACATTCTTTTGTGGTACCTGGTACATTATTTTGTACTTCCTCCCCCTTTTCGTTGTAGGAGGTGGTACAAAGTTTTGTGGTACCCCCTACAAAATTTTGTACCAGGTCCTCAGAGGGGTATGTAAGTTCATGTAATCGATCTACATTCAGTTGGAGAAAAGTAACATTATAGAGAACCGCTCCATTTTCTGTTTTCACATCTCTTGGTACTCTGGTTATTACACCAATACTCTGGAGATATTTCATTGCTGCTTCTATGCTTCTAATACTTTCTCCAAACAGTTCAGCATATTGGCGATAAGATTTCTGCAGCAAATCCGATTTAAATCTTTTTCTCCAGCCAATTGTTCCTCCATTTTCTTCGTCTCTTACTTCCACTGGTCGGTACCAATAAACAATATCTGACAAAATGGCAATCGCTAACAGATATGGTTTCCCGTTTTCACGTAAAATTGTCTTATACCATATTTGTGGTGTTACATTTCCGCTAATATTTATTTCTCCCATTGCATCCACAATTGGATTGCCACTTGTTAAATACTTCATATTTTACCCCCGATTGTTTTTCCACTGACATAACAGTTCATAAATTACTTTTTCAATTTCTTCATCAGAATCATTATCATTAAAAAATTCTGCTCTCCATTTTGCTTTTAATTTCAATCCCTTTGATTTCTTTTTAGGAATAGTGCTGCCTTCCAAAACTTCAATATCAAATTTACCGTCCTGACTATCCCCTTTTAGACATTCAGCCTGTTCAACAGTAAGTTTTTTACCAGTTTTTGATAACAATTCATACACGATCAACTGCTCCTCTTTCTTTAGAAAAGAGAGTTCCACACCAACAATAATTCCCAATTTATTAGAATCAATCATTTCTAATAAACCTGAATGCAGCTCCGTCAGTCGAATATATCTTTGAACAGTCTTTGCATTATCTCCTGCCTTATCTCCAACTAGCTCATATGTACTCTTATCAGATTTTTTTCCTTGATGCTTAAGCGCATCATTTTTCATTTTATAAGCAAATGCTTTTTCGCTTGGCAACAGATTCTCTCGCTGAATATTGCTGTCTACCATGATGATTATTGCTTCATCATCCGTATAGTTTCGTACAATAAAAGGAACCTCTGTTATACCTGCCAGTTCTGCTCCTCTTGTTCTTCGATGACCGGCAATAATCTCATACCCTCCACCTTCTCTTGGTCTCGCAAGTCCCGGAACAAGAATGCCATGCTGCCGGATACTTTCTACTGTCTCCTGCATTTTTTCGTCATCTAATACCCTGAATGGATGATCCTTAAACTGATATAAATCCTCTATAGGAATATTTTTCACCTGTTCTGTCAGGCAAAAAAGAGGATCTGAGAATCCAAACAGAACATTACTTAAATCTTCTCTTCGCTTTTTAGAACGATCAGCCATTCTGGTACACCTCCAATGTTAATGCAGCATATGCCGCAGCAGCTTTTCCGTACTGGTCATATTTATAAATACTGATACCATTTGCAGGAGTTTCTGCACTACGGATAGACCGTGGAATACGCGATTGAAAGAATTTCAATTTTCCCTGATATGCATTACAAATTACGTGCATTACATCTTTGGCAAGATTTGTTCTCTCATCCACCATCGTAAACAGAATCCCCTCAATCTGAAGTTCAGGATTAATCTGTCTCTTTACTCTAGCGATAGTCCTCATCAACTGCTGAAGTCCTTTAGTCGGCAAATATTCTGTCTGTACCGGTATTATGACGCTATCAGCGCAAGCTAACGCATTGATGGTTAACATTCCAAGTGATGGCAAACAGTCAATCAAAATAAAGTCATACTGATCTTTTACAAGATTTACATATTGTTTAAGCACTCTTTCTCTATTCATCGTATTAACGAGTATGACATCCAATCCAGACAGTTCGATATTTCCCGGCATCAAATCAACACCTTCTTCATGACGAATGATTCCCTCCATCAGATCAATTTCTTCATCATTAATGATAGATTCCAGAACACTGCCTAATGAAATCTCTAATTCATCCGGTTCATGAATTCCAAGACATGCTGTAAGACTGCCTTGGGAGTCTAAATCGATCAAAAGCACCCTGCTACCTATTCTTGCTAAGCCAATCCCTAGATTACATGCTGTTGTAGTTTTTCCTACTCCGCCTTTTTGATTTGCAATTGCTATTACTTTACACATTTCGCATTCCTCCTATTGCTGCTCCAACTTCAGGACAATTTGTCCTAAAGTTATGTTTCTTATTCATTCTTATTTGGCCTACTTTTTTGTACTATTACACACTCAGCCACTCGATTTTCCAAATATTCTTTGGACTTTTCGTTAAACTGTCCAATTCCCGCTTTAAGATCATCAACTAACTGTTGTACTCTTTGAATTTCCTCTAAAGTATCTGTATATCGTCTTAACTCTTTCCTACGCATATTCATCTCTAAACATAATTCCGGTTCGAATTCTTCCATATATCGCTGCAGCATTGATTCATATTTCTCTGTCAAATCATTTCCTTCTACTGTTTCAATGAGTACATGGTGTATTTCCAATAGAGAACGTAATTTTTCTGAAAAAGTTTTTCCCGGATACTCCTTAATTGTCTGATAGTCTTGCTCCAGAACCCTGACAGATACCTTGTGCATTTTCTTATCCATATGCACCTTCACTCCTTCTTTGTCGACACTTTATTCAATCATCTTTTTTATCCATCTTTTTTAACCCCTTTCTGTGTTACTTACTTGATTGCCCCCTTGCGAAATGTTAAAATAAATCCATAAACAAAGCGCACTTTAATAAAGTGGCTCATATCTTAACCACTTCGGTGGGAATCATCTAAAAGACTTTCAAAAGCTGGCCGGCAATTAAAAAGTCTTTTTTTTATTCACTTTTCTCTTCACCTCCTGTTTTTTAGTACAAAAAAAGGACTAAATCCACTTTTAGAAGGGATTTAATCCTTAATAGAGAGTTTGCATATACAAAGAAAAGGAAGCTTAATAAGCTTCCTTTTCGAGAGTTATATATAGATTTTACAAATGATGTCTTTAAACTTGTTCGCTCTAGTATACTCCGGATGATGTGACATATATTCTTTCACATCTTCTTTTGTAACAACGAGAGTAGTAAAGTACATATATTTGCGTTTATCTTTAATTATCCTCTGTTTGCGATAGCTGCCTGAGCTGCTGCTAATCTTGCGATCGGTACACGGAATGGTGAGCAAGATACATAGTCGAGACCGATCTTATGGCAGAATTCTACGGATGTAGGGTCACCACCATGTTCACCACAGATACCTACGTGAAGTTTTTCGTTTACTGGTTTACCAAGCTTGATTGCCATTTCCATTAACTTACCAACACCTGTCTGGTCAAGTTTTGCAAATGGATCGTTTTCGAAGATCTTAGTATCATAGTAAGCATCTAAGAATTTACCAGCATCGTCACGTGAGAAGCCGTATGTCATCTGTGTTAAGTCGTTTGTACCGAAGCAGAAGAAGTCTGCTGTTCCAGCGATTTCATCAGCTGTTAAGCAAGCACGTGGGATTTCCATCATAGTACCAACTTCGTATGCAAGTTCTACACCTGCTGCTGCGATTTCAGCATCTGCTGTAGCAACAACGATCTTCTTAACGTATGCTAATTCTTTCACGTCACATGATAATGGAATCATGATTTCAGGTTTTACTGTCCAGTCTGGATGAGCTGCCTGAACTTCGATTGCTGCACGGATAACAGCTTTTGTCTGCATCTTAGCAATTTCCGGATATGTAACTGCAAGACGAAGTCCACGGTGTCCCATCATTGGGTTGAATTCATGTAAGCTGTCGATCAGTGCTTTGATATCTTCTACAGATTTGCCCTGAGCTTCTGCAAGTTTAGCGATATCTTCTTCAGCTGTTGGTACGAATTCATGTAATGGCGGGTCAAGGAAACGGATAGTAACTGGGTTACCTTCCAGAGCTTCGTATAATGCTTTGAAGTCTCCCTGCTGATATGGAAGGATCTTTTCAAGAGCTGCTTCTCTTTCTTCTACTGTGTCAGAACAGATCATTTCACGGAATGCTGCAATTCTGTCTTCTTCGAAGAACATATGCTCTGTACGGCAAAGACCGATACCTTCTGCACCGAGTTCACGAGCTTTCTTAGCATCTGTTGGTGTATCAGCATTTGTACGAACTTTTAATGTTCTGAATTTATCTGCCCAATCCATGATTCTTCCGAATTCACCTGCGATTGTAGCATCAACTGTAGGAATGATTCCGTCATAGATGTTACCTGTTGTACCATCGATAGAGATTGCATCTCCTTCATGGAATTCTTTTCCTGCTAATGTGAATTTCTTATTTTCTTCATCCATCTTGATGTCGCCGCATCCGGATACACAGCATGTACCCATACCACGAGCAACTACAGCAGCGTGAGATGTCATACCGCCACGAACTGTTAAGATACCCTGAGCAGCTTTCATACCTGTGATATCTTCCGGAGATGTTTCGAGACGAACAAGTACAACCTTTTCTCCTCTTTCATTCCATGCTACAGCATCATCAGCTGTGAATACGATTTTACCGCAAGCAGCACCTGGAGAAGCAGCCAAACCTTTTGTCAATACAACAGCTTTCTTTTGAGCTTCTTTGTCGAAAATTGGGTGGAGAAGTTCATCAAGTTTATTAGGTTCAACGCGAAGGATAGCCTCTTTTTCAGTAATCATACCTTGGTGGAGCATGTCCATAGCAATTTTAACCATAGCAGCACCAGTACGTTTACCGTTACGAGTTTGTAAGATGAATAATTTACCTTCTTCAACTGTAAATTCAACGTCTTGCATATCATGGAAGTGGTTTTCTAAGTTTTTAACAATTGTTACTAATTGTTCATAAATTGCAGGCATATCTTCTTCTAATTTTGCAATTTTTTGTGCATTTTCAACTTTAGCATCAAATTCCATCCATGCTACTACACCAATAGCATGTTGGTCAGCATATTTTTCTCTTAGGTCAGATGGAACCTTTTCTCATCCACCCAATTGAGTAAATTCATGATATAAATCAGATCTATAATGACCAGCAGCATTAGATTCCATTGCTTTCAATTTATATTGATTGCGTCTTGTAATTTCATTAGCTCGATTTTTTCTAAATTCATTTAAATACTTTTGAATATTATCTCCGATTTTTTGTGTAGCTGGTGCATCAAGCTGTTTATTTTGACCTAACATCGTGCCAATCATTTGTCTGCGTTTATTTTCTACATCAGTCCGTGCTTTATTATATTGATTCTGTATGCCAAAAAGATTAGTTTTATATTGATCAATACTTTGTGATCGAGTTTTATTAGCATTTAAATCTAATTCAGCTATTTGACTATTTCGAACTAAATCGTAGCTTAAATTAGTATTTACATCACTTGTTTTAGGTCTGGAATTTAAAACTTTAT
>ERZ808026.304-NODE-304-length-10673-cov-4.982163_pt1 | contig 10673 bp, 12 predicted proteins | sample MGYA00380182_ERZ808026 | MGnify/ENA primary metagenome ERZ808026 (study PRJEB31490, sample SAMN06133376) | cow dung metagenome | isolation source: H9 | host: cow | place: China: Chengdu | collected 2015-05 ... | reverse complement strand
TTCTCCAAGTCCCCAAAGTTCAATGAGCTGTAACACGCATTTATGCAGCATGATACCGTTGTCATCGATTAACTCTACAGGCAGCATGACAAGGCCCTTACTTAAGTCGCCTTGAAATGTTTTATATCTGTGATATAAGAATTTTGTCAGCTTGCCAGGGAATGTTTTTGGAGGATCCAGTTCAAATCTGTCTGTGTCATCGAATACGATTCCGGCCTCTGTTGTGTTGGAAACAATAAAACGAAGGGTGTCGATTTCTGCAAGTCCCATATATTTTTCATATTCTGTATAGGAATCTACAGCATCACAAACGCTGGTGATCCTGCGGTTTATGATTCTGCCTTCGCCGTCTACCCGCCCCCTTAAGGAAACGGTATACTGGCAGTCCTGTTTGTGGAAATTTTCAAGATTGCCAAATTCGATTGGTTTCACCAGAACGATATTGCCGTCGAATTTCCCCTGTTCGTTGGCAATGTCAATCATGTAATCTACAAATCCGCGAAGGAAATTCCCTTCACCAAATTGTACGACTTTTATGGGTCTGGTCACCGGGTTTGTTATGTTTCTGTTTAATAATTCCATAGTTCCTCCATCCCTCCAATGAGTAAATATCATTTTATTTATCAATTATTTTTTGTTGCAGAATGCACAATACGAAATGTAAGTGCTTACAAAAACATAGTAATTCATGGTAGGATTTTCGTCAATATTTAATTTTAGAAATCAAGGAATACAATCAGATTATAAAAAATATTGCTTGCGTTCGCAGATATGCTTGGATATAATCGAAGTATAGAATGAGTGTAAGCGGTTACAAAAAAACTTATATTTTCTAAGAAATGAGGAATTCTATGAACATCTATGATATTTCTGAAAAGGCAGGGGTATCCATTGCCACAGTATCTCGTGTGTTAAATGGCAGTTCCAACGTCAGTGAGAAAACGCGCAAAAAAGTTTTGGACATTATGGAAAAATATGGTTATACGCCCAATGCCTTTGCAAGAGGTCTGGGACTGAACACCATGAAGACCATTGGACTTTTGTGCACGGATTCATCTGATCTGTATCAGGCAAAAGCAATCTATCACATTGAACAGCAGCTTCGTGGAGAAGGGTACGACAGTATCCTCTGCTGCAGCGGATTCGAATTAGAGGACAAAAAGAAATGCGTAAATCTTTTGCTGAATAAAAAGGTGGATGCATTAATTCTGATTGGCTCCAGTTTTGTGTATGATACAGAAATGGAAAACAGGTATATTGCAGAAGCAGGGGAACAGGTTCCGGTGATGCTGTTAAATGCCGCGCTGGAGGTGCCAAATGTGTATGGTGTATTGACGGATGACGAACGTTCGGTATATGAAGCCGTTGCAAAACTGGAAAAAAAGGGAATGCGTAAGATTATGTATTTCTACAATTCCGATTCTTACAGCGGAAAAAAGAAGCTGACAGGCTATGTCAATGCAGTGGAGAAGCTGGAACTTGAAAAAAAAGAAGGATTGCTGCAGTTTTATGGAAATGATCACGAGGACATTCCGGGGATAGCAAAGCATTTGTGGGAACTGAGGGAGAGAGGAGTAGAATTTGATGCAGTGATTGCTTCAGATGATCAGCTTGCCCTGGGAGTTGTGAAGTTTGCAAAACAGGCAGGCATAAAAATCCCGGAAGAGCTGTCGATCATTGGATACAACAATTCCATGCTGGCAACCTGCAGTGATCCGGAGATTTCCTCCATTGATATTCGGTTGGAAAAACTGTGCCAGCATTTGACGGCAAGTCTTATGCATGCATTGGATGGGGAAGAGCTTCCTGGAAAAGCGGTTTTTTCAGGGGAATTGATAGAAAGAGAAACAACCAAAAAGTGAAAGGGGACATGATTTATGGTAGTAAAGGGGACATATTTTCAAAATGATAAGGAGCATCCATTGGTATATGGTGATATTAATTTAATTAATCCGCCAAGAAGAAGACTTCGTGGTGAAGAGGAAAAAGAAGGTATTTTGGCAGAAACAGTGATTGCAGGTTTCTGTGGGACTGATAACGAGCTGATGCGCATGGGAAGTGAAGGACTTCTTGATAAAAAATTTCCGGAAGGACAAAAACGTCTGATCAATGGTCATGAAGGTGTTGTCTGGGTTCCATCCCAGAACCGGTTTGCAATTGTTCTGATTCGCGGCGGTAACGCTTACGACCCGACAAGATATACAGAAGAAGAAAGCTATTTCGAATATGGCTGTGATGGGGCCGATGGTCTGTTCTCTGATCACAACTATTACAATCCGGATATGCTTTTACCGATTCCGGAGGAGTATGTAAAGGATGGGAAAATTGCATTATCCTTTGCAAAGAAGATGGTATTCCCAGACCCATACGGCTGCATGGTATTCCAGTTAGAACGTATGGAGGACATGGGAAGTGCACACAACTTCCGTGTGGAAATGGCGAAACATAAATGTTCTGAGGAAGAAGCAAGAAAACTGGCAAAAGAACACGTTTTTGACAGAACGGTGATTTTTGGCCTTGGTACAACCGGTATGTTCATTGGTGATCTGATTCGCCAGAAATATCCGGAAGCAAAGATTGTATTTGTGGCAAGAAGTGAAAAGGACAGTCCAAAGATTTCTTTTGCATTGGAACAGGCAAAAGCAGAATATATACAGAGTAACTATGACACCAATGAAGAACTGGCGGCGGCAATTCAGGAAAAGCTGGGAGGTACAGCCACATTGTTTATCGGCACCAGCGGAACCAATGTAGAACATGACATTGCGTTCAAATACGGCGTTCTTGGGTGCAATGGCGTATATAACAGTTTCTCTTTAGGACCGGTGGTTTCCTTTGACAGCATGCCTTTTGGATTCAAGAATCATCTGATTATTTCTTCCATTAATTTCCGTCAGGCACATATGGAAAAAGCCATTGAGATTCTTGGGAAGAGCAGATATGACGAAATCGTTGAACTGATTGATAAAGAAGAATTTGTCAAAGACCCGATGGATGCCTACGAAAATAAAATTTTCTGCAAGGGCGCACCGTTGAAAACAGCCGTTGTATGGAATGAAAAATACGTTGACTTTGAAAGATAAGAAAGGTGCTTGAATTATGAAAACAGTTTTAATTAATCAGCCGGGAGAAATTAAGGTGACTGATATTCCCATGCCGGAGGTAAAGGAAGGGGAAGCATTATTAAAAATCAGATATTGTGGCATTTGCGGTGCTGACGTAGCAAGCTATACGGGAAATCAGCCTTTTACCACCTATCCAAGAATTCCTGGACACGAATTTTCTGCAGAAATTGTAACTGTACCGGAAAACAAGCTTGGATTAAAACCGGGAGATATCGTAACTGCAAATCCATATTTTAACTGCGGACACTGCTATTCCTGCGAGAGAGGGTTTGTAAACTGCTGTACAGATAACCAGACGATGGGAGTTCAGAGAGACGGAAGCTTCTGTGAGTACGTGGCTATGCCAATGGAAAGAATTATCCCGGGTATGGGACTGGATGCCAAAACTCTCGCCCTGATCGAACCGTTCTCCATCAGCTGGCATGCATTATCCAGAGCAAAAATTGAACCGACAGATAAAGTTTTGGTTGTAGGTGCAGGACCGATCGGTTTATTTGCACTCATTAGTGCAAAGCTTCGCGGTGCCCAAGTGTATGTATCGGATATGATGCAGGGACGTTTGGATGCAGCACTGGAATATGGGGCAGATGGTGTTATCAATGTGTCTGAAAAGAACCTGATGGATGCAGTGGAAGAAATCACAGGTGGAAGAGGCTTTGATGTGTGCGTGGAAGCATGCGGACTTTCCCAGACCTTCTTAAATTGTATCGACGCAGCAGCATTTGCAGCGAATATTATTTTGATTGGTAATGGTAAGAAAGATACTACGTTTTTACATTCCATTCTTCTTAAGAAAGAGCTGAATGTTTACGGAAGCCGTAATGCATATACAAAAGACTTTAAGGCATTGATCCAGCAGGTAGCAGCCGGAAAGGTTGATGTGATGAAAATGGTAAGCGCCGTTTATCAAATGGAAGAAGCGGATGAAGCGTTTAAGGCATTGGCAAATAATGATGGAAGTCTCAAGAAAGTGCTTGTTGAGATTTCTAAGTAAGGAGAATACGTATGATTATAGATGCGCACTTACACCTCTGGGAGAAACAGCAGGGTTTGGTAAATGGCAAACCTGTATATGACATCGGTGGTGGAAAGAGTGATTTTGGTGGTGTGGTAAAACAGATGATGCCGGCATACATGACAGATGGTGTGAATTCTGTGGAACGTCTCATTGCAAATATGGATTTTGCCCAGGTGAATGCAGCGGTAGTTGTTCAGGAATACATTGATGGTAATCAGGACGAATATTTACTGAAATGTAAGGAAAAATATCCGGAGAGAATCAAAGTCTGCAGTTTATATGAAGAACATGAAAATTACAGACTGGATGGATTTGACGGCATCAAAATCTGCGGCGGAAGACTGACAAAGGTAAAATTAGAAGAACTTAGTCCATTGTTCCATAAAGCAGAAGAAAAGGGAATGTTTGTAGCAATTGACCTTGCAGATGGTGATGCGCAGGTGTCTGCTATGAAACAGCTCATTAAAGAATGTCCGGATCTTCGAATTGCAATCGGTCATTTTGGAATGGTCACAGTGGACGGCTGGCAGAAGCAGATTGAACTTGCATGCAATCCAAATGTGTATGTGGAAAGCGGCGGCATCACATGGCTGTTTAATTCGGAATTTTATCCATATCCTTCCGCAGTAGATGCAATTTTAGAAGCGAGAGATATTTGCGGAATTGATAAGCTTATGTGGGGAAGTGATTATCCCCGTACCATGACAGCCATTACCTATCGTATGTCACAGGATTTTATTATCAAGTCTGATAAGATGACAGCAGAGGAAAAGGGAAAATTCCTTGGGCTGAATGCAGCAAAATTTTATGGATTTGAAGTGAAGGAGCGTTTACCGTATATAAGCCATATGGCAGAATAATACATTTAATATCTATGGACTTTTGGGTAAAAATATATTAGAATTAGTTCAAATGCGTATGAGAGAGGGACAAGGTAATGAGATACAAAAAAAGCGTTCACAAATCATTTGCTATGATTTCGCAGGTAGGTATCAGCATGCTTGTTCCTATTTTTTTGTGCTGCATGCTGGGATTGTTTCTGGAAAATAAGCTGGGCTGGCCGGCGTTTATTCCAATGTTTATCCTTGGTGCCCTTGCGGGAATGCGAAATGTATATGTGTTGATTTCTGCAATCTACAAGGAGGATGAAAAAAAGAAGAATGAATAGCTGGAAAAGAACTTTACTGGAACTTCTCACAGGGATTGTTCTTTCGGGAGTTGTATTTGAAATCGCAGGACTCCTGTTTGTGAAGGACAAGCTCGCGCATTCCATAGGAATGCTGTTAGGCATACTTATAGCACTTGCTATGGCAACTCATATGGCATTTTCTCTGAACAGTGCCCTTGACTGGGAAGAGGAGCAGGCGAAACGTGCAATATGGAAAAGCTACCTGTTGCGATATACGTCAGTAGCCATATGCATAGGACTGATTGCTTATTTTGAAATCGGGAATGTGATCTCGTGTTTTTTCGGGATTATGTCTCTGAAGGCAGCTGCATATTTGCAGCCGTATCTTCACAGATTCATTAATAAGTATATTTTAAAAATTGAAGAAGGAGGGTGTGTAGATGGAATCATGGATGCCGATGGCGATGCCGAAGATGATTCTGGCGACTGGACAGAGTGTGGATTTTATGATTCATGGCTTAATTGAGTTTGAACTGTTCGGACAAAAACTTTGGATTACAACGACACATGTTAGTTTGTTGATTGTGATGACTTTGATCATTGTTTTTGCATTATTCGTCAGAGCAAAACTGAAAAGTCCGGATGAGACGCCGGGACTTTTACAAAGCGGTATCGAAATTGCGATTGAAATGCTGGAAAATATGGTTTCAGGAGTTATGGGTGCAGGTGCATCGGGCTTTGTAAATTACATTGGAAGTATTTTTGTGTTCATTTTGATCAGCAATATTTCAGGTCTCTTTGGTCTTAGACCACCAACAGCAGATTTTGGTGTAACGCTTCCGCTGGGGATTATGACATTTTTGATCATTCAGTTTCAGAATATCAAATGTAACAAAGCCGGAGCATTGACAGGTCTGTTTGAACCATTGCCATTTTTGTTTCCAATTAACTTAATTGGAGAAGTGGCAGTTCCGTTTTCATTGGGACTTCGTCTCTTTGGTAATGTTCTTTCGGGAACTGTTATCATGGCATTATTCTATGGTTTGGTGCCGGTATTATTAAAATTTGGTGTGGTGCCAGCGGTGCTGCACGCGTACTTTGACGTGTTCTCCGGATGTATCCAGACATACGTATTCTGTATGTTGACCATGACTTATGTCAAAGACAAAATGTAAAAGAATATTTTAATCTATTTTTAGGAGGTAATTTTTATGTCACAGATTACAAACGAAGGTTTAATTTTAGCATGTTCAGCAATTGGTGCTGGTTTAGCTTGTATCGCAGGTATCGGACCTGGTGTTGGTCAGGGTATTGCTGCCGGTTTTGCTGCAAGCGCAGTAGGCAAAAACCCAGGTGCAAAATCAGACATTACATCTACCATGCTTCTTGGTCAGGCCGTAGCTGAAACAACAGGTCTTTATGGTCTGTTAATTGCGTTCCTCTTACTCTTCGTAAGACCATTATTAGGTGCATTATAAGATACGATTAACTTAGATGACTTAAATTGACGAATTGAGAGGAGGCGAGACCTTGGAGAGATTATTTGGACTTGACGCCCAGCTGATTTTTGAACTATGTTTAACGGTACTGGCGGTATTCTGTCTCTTTATGGCTTTGTCTTATATCCTGTTTAATCCTGTCCGAGATATGTTAAAGAAACGTCAGCAGATGGTACAGGAAACAAAGGATACTGCGAATAAAGAAAAAGAAGATGCCCTTGCATTAAAGGCTGAATACGAAGCAAAGTTAAAAAATGCAGAAGCTGAGGCTGAGGAAATCTTAAATACTGCCAGAAAACGCGCCCTGAAAAATGAAAGAGCCATTCTGGACGAGGCCAAAGAAGAGGCTGCCGGTATTATCGCTAATGCAAATGTGCAGATTGAACTTGAAAAGAAAAAAGCAATGGATGATCTGAAACAGGAAGTTGTTGCAATCGCAACAATGATGGCAGGTAAAGTAGTAGCAGCAACCATTGATGAAAAACTTTCGAATCAGCTGATCGAGGATACTTTAAAAGAAATGGGTGATGACACATGGCGAAGCTAGTATCCAAAACATATGGTGATGCTTTGTTTGAACTGAGCCTGGAAGAAAAGAAAGAAGATATTCTTTTCGAGGAAGCGAAGACATTTTTGGAGGTTATCCGTAATGATGACGAGCTTGTAAGGTTCATGAAGCATCCGAAAATTGTAAAAGAAGAAAAAATCAAAACGGGGAAAAATATCTTTGATGGTCGCTTTTCCAAAGAATTTGCAGGATTTTTATTAGTTCTGATTCAAAAAGACCGTTTTGCAGAAGTTGAAAAAACACTGGAATATTTCATCGGACGAATGAAGAAACACAAAAAAATTGGTGTTGCGTATGTTTCGACAGCCACAGTCTTAAGTGATGTGCAGAAAGAAAAGATTGGTGCGCGTCTTCTTGAAATTACAGACTTTGAAACATTCGAGATGAATTATACCGTTGACGAATCCTTACTTGGCGGAATGGTAATCCGTGTAGGAGACCGTGTGGTAGATACAAGCATTAAAAATAAGCTTAAGAGTTTATCACAGCAGTTATCCGCACTGCAGGTAGGTTAGTATAAGTGCAGGCTTAAGAAAGAAGGTGTAAGTTTTTATGAATTTAAGACCGGAAGAAATCAGCTCCGTTATTAAAGAACAGATTAAACAATACGCCGGACAAATGGAAGTATCTGATGTTGGTACCGTTATTCAGGTAGCAGATGGTATCGCTCGTGTACACGGGCTTGAAAAAGCAATGCAGGGTGAACTTTTAGAGTTCCCGGGCGATGTTTTTGGTATGGTGCTCAACCTGGAAGAAGACAACGTAGGTGCTGTTTTGTTAGGTGATCAGAAAAATATTAATGAAGGCGATACAGTAAAGACCACAGGGCGAGTTGTAGAAGTGCCTGTTGGTGACTGTATGTTAGGACGAGTTGTAAACGCTCTTGGACAGCCAATCGATGGAAAAGGACCAATTCATACTGATAAATTCCGTCCAATCGAACGAGTTGCTCCGGGTGTTATCACACGTAAATCCGTAGATACTCCTCTTCAGACCGGTATCAAAGCCATTGACTCCATGGTGCCAATCGGAAGAGGTCAGCGAGAATTAATCATTGGTGACAGACAGACCGGTAAAACAGCCATTGCCATTGATACAATTATTAACCAGAAGGGCAAGGGTGTGAAATGTATTTATGTTGCAATTGGACAGAAGGCTTCTACAGTTGCAACCATCGTTAAAAAATTAGAAGAATTTGATGCATTCGCTTACACAACCGTTGTGGCTTCTACAGCCAGCGAATTAGCACCATTACAGTATATTGCGCCATATGCAGGATGTGCCATTGGCGAAGAATGGATGGAAAACGGAGACGACGTACTCATCGTTTACGATGACTTATCCAAACATGCCACAGCTTACCGTACACTGGCTCTGCTCTTAAAGAGACCGCCAGGACGTGAAGCTTACCCGGGTGACGTTTTCTACCTGCATTCAAGATTACTTGAACGTGCAGCAAAATTAAACGATGAACTTGGCGGCGGTTCTTTAACAGCCCTTCCAATCATTGAAACACAGGCTGGTGACGTTTCCGCGTACATTCCTACAAACGTGATTTCCATCACAGATGGTCAGATTTACCTGGAAACAGAAATGTTCAACGCAGGTTTCCGTCCGGCGGTAAATGCAGGTCTTTCCGTATCACGAGTTGGTGGTGCTGCCCAGATTAAAGCGATGAAGAAAATCGCAGCTCCTATCCGAGTAGAACTTGCCCAGTATCGTGAATTGGCAGCATTCGCTCAGTTTGGTTCAGAACTGGATGCTGATACAAAACAGAAGCTTGATCAGGGTGAAAGAATCAAAGAAGTATTAAAACAGGATCAGTATCAGCCAATGCCTGTAGAAGACCAGATTATCATGATCTATACAGTTACAAGAAAATATCTTCTTGATGTACCGGTAAAACGTGTTCAGGAATTTGAAAAAGCATTCTTAGAATTCGTTAAAACACAGTATGCAGACATTCCGGAAAGCATCCGTGAAACAAAAGTGATGTCTGACGAATGTGAAGCTCGTTTAGTAGAAGCGATTGAAGCATTTAAGAAAAATTTTTAAGCGATTCGTGTAGAAAGAAAGGTGACTATCTATGGCGTCAATGAGAGAGATTAAACGTCGTAAAGCCAGCATTGCCAGCACTCAGCAGATTACAAAAGCTATGAAACTTGTTTCAACTGTAAAACTGCAGAGAGCAAAGAGCAAAGCGGAAGCGACCAAGCCATATTTTGATTGCATGTATGATACCGTTGCCACAATGCTTTCTAAATCAGGAAATGTAGATCATCCATATTTAAAATCCGGTGCGTCCTCTAAAAAGGCCGTAATTACCATTACTTCCAACAGAGGTCTTGCAGGAGGTTACAATAACAACATTGTAAAACTCATTATCGGAGATGAAACTTTTGACAAAGAGAATACAGAAATTTACGCACTTGGTAAAAAGGGCCGAGATTCTCTTGGATTAAGAGGTTACACAGTTGCTTCTGACCTGTCAGAAGTGATGAATGGACCGATCTACGCTGATGCGAAGGAGCTTAGTGAAGTGCTTCTGGAAAAATTTGAAAAAGGTGAAATCGGTGAGATTTATCTTGCATACACCGTATTTAAAAATACCGTAACTCACGTTCCAACCATGTTAAAACTTTTGCCGGTAGAAATCGAAGCAAAAGATGTGACAGAAGGAGACAACATCCCAATGAACTATGAACCGGATGAGGAAGAGGCATTGGGAATGATCATTCCAAAATACATCACAAGCCTGATTTATGGGGCTATGATGGAAGCGGTTGCAAGTGAAAACGGTGCCAGAATGCAGGCAATGGATTCAGCAACAAGCAATGCTGAAGAAATGATTCAGAAATTAGAATTAGATTATAACAGAGCACGTCAGGGCTCTATTACACAGGAACTGACAGAAATTATTGCCGGAGCACAGGCTATCAGCTAACGGCATAATCGTAAGGAGTGAAAAAATGGCAGAAAAAAATATTGGAAAAATCACTCAGATCATCAGTGCGGTACTGGATATTAAATTCTCAGGAAAACTTCCTGAAATCTACGAAGCAATCGAAATCCCATTAGCAGATGGCGATAAGCTTGTAGTTGAAGTATCTCAGCATCTCGGTGATGATACTGTTAGATGTATTGCCATGGGACCTACCGACGGTCTGGTACGAGGAATGGATGCTGTAGCTACTGGAGCTCCAATCACAGTACCGGTTGGTGAAAATACATTGGGACGTATCTTCAATGTATTAGGTGACCCAATCGACAATAAACCGGCACCGGATTGCGAACAGCAATTCCCAATCCACAGAAAAGCGCCGGCATTTGAAGA
>ERZ808026.302-NODE-302-length-10682-cov-2.806035_pt1 | contig 10682 bp, 7 predicted proteins | sample MGYA00380182_ERZ808026 | MGnify/ENA primary metagenome ERZ808026 (study PRJEB31490, sample SAMN06133376) | cow dung metagenome | isolation source: H9 | host: cow | place: China: Chengdu | collected 2015-05 ... | reverse complement strand
TTCATCCGAGATTACCGCCATTCCCAAGGCATCCATTGAAATGAGTTCACCCAACTCCTTATATAAAGCATCCACGAGCGCCGAAACAAACTCTCCCTTCTCCTTCCGATGCAGCACCGGTGCCGCCAATGCGCGGCGATTGATTTCCAGCACCTGTTCCAGCCCGTGCCGAAAAGCCAACCGATGACGCAAATAAAGGAAATAATACCCCACCAACAAGGCAACGAGAAGGGCCAGACATATAATCACAGCCACCCATTTGCCATTGGTCGACAACTGCATTCGCTCGCAAAACTCTTCCAAAGAATCATCCACGCTTATTTGTTTGTACAACGATGTATAAGCCTGGTTATTATAGCGATAAGCATCCAATTCCCCTAATGCCAAGTAAGCGACAGCAGCCTCATTGCGGACATCGAGCAACACATAATAATCCGTTTCAAAGCCAGAGTCAAACCATTTCAATTCGGCAGCAGATCCCTTTCCCACCAATTGCAACAATGGAGCCACAAACGAAGCATGCTTCATGAAATGCTGGTTCATACAATTCAATGCACTATCCGCATATTCCAAGGCATCGGTATAGCGGCCTTCCAAATTGGCATGATAGACTGCATTCGCATAACGATTAGATTCATGCAATAGCGAATCCTCCAACACTGCATCAACCGCTTGCGAACTCATAGGAAGGAGCAGACACACCAGCACAGCCAATACTCGTCGTACGCCTTTCGGCAGACGGAAATAGAAACGGCTTCCTTCGCCTACCTTACTTTCAATCTGGAAACTACATACCCGGAACACCTCATTGGTCTTCCGATATTTTTCGATGATACCCTTGCAGTTCATCAAGCCGAAACCACTTCCCTTGCTCTTCTGCAACGCATCCACATCCGAAGTAGTACGAACGCCAATCTTTCCCGAATCATACACCTTTTCATTCAAGATGCAAGCCACATCCTCTTCCGACAATCCCGGGCCATTGTCCTGTACCGAAATTTCCACATAATCGGCCTCCTCACGAGCATATACCTGCACGCTTCCACCCGATTGAGTATATTTTCGGGCATTCTCGGCCAACGTATTAATCATGAACAAAGTCAATGCCTTATCCGCTTTCACCCAAACATCAGTAGGTTCTACAGTCAACGCCTGCTGCTTTGCTTCAAAATTCCTTCGTCCTTTTTTCAACACCTCAAGCAAGGGATTCAAAGCAAAATTTTCGACATTCAGGCTCAGCGAACCTTGACGCATCTTAATCCACAAAGCCAAGATATCGTTGTATTCATTGATGCAGGATACCAATTCGCCGATGTATTGGAACTTGGATTCCTTGACTTCCTTCTTTGCCAGATAGTTGAAGGAAACCAACTTATGCACTTCGTTTACCACCCGGTCGATATAAGGTGTTATTCCCGTTACGATAAACAAGCAAGCCTTCTTGACCAAATTCTGACGCTTGTTTTCCACCAAATGCTGCTCATGCACATACTGTTCCTTCTCCAGACGACGGCGTTCTTCACCCAGCCCGATGATAGCCAATCCATTTTCCAACGTCCAGGAAAGATACGGAGCAATCACCTCGAGCAATGCCTTGTCCTCCTTCTTCAACTCGGATTCCATACTAATCCTCCAAAGACCAATAGGTTGACCTTCCGAATCCTTCAGCACAAAAGAAAAACCACCCTCCACTATCGGGATAACCCCATTCTCTACCGGAATGATTTCCATATCCGATGCTCCCACCAGCACCATAATCTTTTCCTTTACCGAAGACATAATGGCTTCAATCACATCTTCCACCGCCTCTGCATCCGATGACACCGAAGCCGTCACCTGCTTGGAAATTTCCAAGGTCGTGCGCAACCGTTCGATATATTGTACATTCCGTACCCTCCAACGCTTACTCAACACCAGCATCAGAACCACCAGCAAGACAAAACCTCCCAAAGCCAATGACAGCAATACATTCAGCATCCTTGACTCCCCTTCCAAGGCCGCATACCGGCTTTCCAACTCCTTGTCCTGACGGGTATAATCCAAGATATCCAAATAAATGTTGCGATTGTAATCCGACTGAGGTTTCATGCCCAAGGCCGAGTATGTCACACTCAACTGCTCCCGGAAACGGGCAATCCATTCAGGGACCGTCTTGATACCTTCGGCATTGATCCATTCCAACTCTATCGACTGGGGAGCCTCCGGAATATACGGTTTCAGTCTGTCCAACGTATCGTGACAATGATAAAACCGTTCGTGATGAAGATTCACATACGAAAGCGCTTCCGTCAAATGCTCCAACGCCTCTTCGTGGCGTCCCAACTCATTGCAACAAGACGCCAACGTACGATAAGTTCCCGAAATCTGGTACCAGTCTCCATATTGCTTGAAAAGTTTCAGAGCACTTTCCGAAAAAGCGATGACCAATTCCTCCCACGGCAAATCATTCCGGTTGACGATACGCATCATCCCCGGCCGTTGCTCCATGAGCCAATCATAATGCTTCTTGTCCTTCAACAATTCCGCCATTGCCTGCGAAGCATTCGCCTCAAAATAGACATACCCCTGTTCATGACTGAGCATCAAGCAATCCATGAGATAGTCGAATTCGCCCACGACCACCTCTTCGGGAGTATTCGCTTCATACATTCCTCCCGATCCCTTCATATAATAATAGTAAAGGAGTTGGGCCGTATCACCTTCCAGTTCGCGGTTCACATCCACCTCATCGATAGCCTCCAAGGATTGTTGCTCTTGCTGAAGATAATAATAATAGATAGCAGAAGTAATGGAAAATTCGGAACAAGCATAATTGAAACGGCGGAGAACATCCTTATCCTTCATAATCTCCACATCTTCGCCAATGCGTTTCATACGGCGCAAGGCGCTGTTCCGATAGTCATAGAATTCCTTGTTCATGGCCGTACGCTGGCAAATCTTCATCATGCCCACATCCGCCACCAAGCATTCCAACTCATTGGCCGTTTCCTGATAGACCTCGTTCAACAAACTATCCGCCCGTTCAAAGTCCATTCGGATAAAGGAGCAGAAAGCCAAATTATTCAAAGCCTCCGCTTTTAAAGAAGGATAATTTCCGCCCAACGTCAAGGCCTCCTCGGCCGCTTTCTCCGATACGTCTAGATTCTTGTACCGCCATTCATAGGCTTCCCTGTTCAAGGAGTCCGCCTTCAGGAAAGCATCATCCGTCCTTCCTCCCCGACACGAGAAGAAAGAAAGGCAAGTGCAAAGACAGCCCCAACCGACTAGCCATTTAAACAGGTTTTTCATAGGTAGATTTCATGTGAATGAAACGACTTAACAAAGGTAATAAAAAAAGAAAAGCCGTCCAACAAGGACGGCTTCCTAAATTACTCTAAAATCCAAAAGATTACTTCTTAGAATCTTCCAAAGAAACCTTTCTGAATTCCTTCAATACCTTTTCCAATTCCAAAGACGCCTTACGTGCACGAGTACCAGCAGCCTTGTTACCCTTTTCAGCCTGAGCAGTAGCATCTACCAACAATGCATCGCTCATTTCTTTGATTTTTGCGATCAATTCGTTCATAATACTTAATTTTTTCAGATTTATATTGTTTCCTGTTATATACTTACCTAGTTTTCCGTAATTCGGGGCTAAATTACTAAAAAAGATTGTAAAACAAATAGTTTCAAGGTTTTTTATTCAAAAATTTTATCATTTCCATAAGATTTTTCCCAAAACACCTACATAACCAGCACCAAGTATACAAGTATTTGGCTTTCAAGGCAGAACGATGTATCTTCTTCCTACACCCCACCGTTTTTCCTACACCGGAACCACTCGATAGGAAATTCCGTACTTGGAACGCACCTTTTCCACCCCCATGGAAGTCAGTATTCTCCCCATGCGACAGACATTCCCTCCACGGAAAGCCGCCGGAAATTTTTTCTGCAAACGGCAATAGATTTCGGTAGGCGAAAGCAACACACAGTCCTCATCCGCCTCCGGCAAACGGAAGCAACGGAAGAACACATCTTCTTCGGGCGAATGTTTGTAAAACATACGGTTGTTCATCTGAATGTCCCGTTCCTCTTCCGATGTAAACCAAAAGCGTTCACCAGCCTGCAGTTCTGTCTTCAACTGGGCATAGAGTTGTGCATAATCCGGACGACTACAATCAATCTTCCCCTTCACTTCCACACAAAGAAAACGTCGGCTTCCGGTGGTATCGGTCAGCAGTTCCTTCTGATTACTTGTACCGATGAACGAAGCGATGCGAGGCAACTGGCTATAATACGAGCGATGCGATTTTCGGTAAGTCAACTTCTTGAGTTGCATCAAGTTTTTCAAGGTCGCCATGCTTCGCACGGAATAGCGGTCGAACTCATCCATATTCACCAATCCGAAAAGCGAAAGTTTCTGCTCGCATCCGCTTTCACTGCTCAAATCAAACTTGTCAATGTAAAACTTTTGCAACTCATCCGGTAAAAGAATGGAACAGAAAGTCGATTTACAACGCCCTTGTTCAGTACTCACCAGCAAAGGAGCCACCGCATTCGCACACTGGCTGTCCAGATTCATCCATTGCGCCACCATGGCCAGCATCCAACGATGAAATCCATTCACCCACAAAGGCTTGTCGGACACACGAAGCGCCAGTTCCGACACACGATCCACCCCGTCCCACTCCGGAAGCGAATCCACATACTCCACAAACGGATGATAATCCGCAATCTTCTCCGAAAGCAACAGACGCGACACATCCTTGTCCCAACAATTGATGCCCTGACTACGGGCATCGATACAAAGCGTATTCAGCACTCGTTGTTCCACTTCTCGGAAAGCCTCCTCCCCCTTACGTCGATATTCCGTCTGTTCCGTCAGCACATTGAAACGGAAATCATAAGAGGCAAACAAATACGCTTCCAACTTATCCAACATCGTTCGACACACTTTGTTTTGTTTTCCCTCTCGAGAGGCGCTAGGGGTGTGTACATCACAATTTCCCAGCCATTTCTTCAAGAAATCCATTAGTCTTTTCATCATATTTTTGTTGTTTTTTAGATTTATCGTACCGCAAATATAATATAGTTAAACAGCTGATGTCAAGCATTTTGCGATAATTCCAATCTATCTACAACTTCCTTACCCATAGGCTTATACGCCTTAAGGTTCTCATGTTTTCTTCTCGATGTTTTCAGTTTCTCACATAGGTGATAAAACTTTATCACTTAGGTAGAAAAGATATATCACATAGGTGAGAAAGATTTATCACAAGAATAAAACATCGTAAACGCTTGTATCTTTTATCAAAAACAACTATATTTGTATATCAATAAAACTAAGCGTTATGTCAATCGAATATGAATTTTACCGGAATCCCGAATTACCGGAATCCAAGAAGAAAAGATACCATGCCCGTGTAGTTCCTGCCGGCCGTATTTCGACCGACCAACTGGCCGAAGAAATCCAGAAAGAATGTTCGCTAACCGTAGCCGATGTAAAATCTGTCCTTATCGCCCTGGCCGATAAAATGGCGGAGCATTTGGGCGAAGGCCGCAAAGTACATTTGGAAGACATCGGTTATTTCCAGGTAAACCTGCATTGCAAGGAAGAAGTACGCACCATGCATGCCGTCCGTTCGGAAACGGTAGAGTTCAAATCCGTCTCTTTCCGTGCAGATACCAAATTGAAGGAAAGTCTGAGAAAGCAGAAAATCCGTCGTTCGAAGAATAAACCTCACTCCATGCCGATGACCGACAAACAAATCGATGAGAAACTGACGGAACACTTTGCACAGCACCCTATCCTCACCCGTCGGGAATTTCAGTTGATGTGTACACAAGTGACATCCACCGCTTGCCGTATCCTTCGCAAACTGGTGGAAGCAGGTAAATTGAAGAATATTTCTACGGCTCGCAATCCGGTGTATGTGCCAAACAATGGATATTATGCCTCGGTGCAGGAAAAATAGGTTCGGTGTAGGAATTTCCTACATCGATTTGTGGTTGATTGTTTGTGGGTTGAATGGTGGGTGCTGGTTATGTATGCGGGTTGGGGAATTTCCTTGTATACCATCCATTTTATTAGCCATTATACACAAATTGAAAAGAATTCCTCGTATCTTTGCTCTACTTTAAAAACAAAGAGAAACACCATATGAAAAAATTCAATTTACTAACAAGCGCTATCCTTTCGCTTTTCCTTGCAACATCGTGTTGCAACAACGTGGCCGAAAAGCCACAAGTAAAAAATGTGATTTACCTGATTGGTGATGGTATGGGATTCGGTGCCGTATCATCCTTATTGCTTGCCGAAGATTCGGTAACGGGATTCGAACAGGCACCGGTCATCGGTCTTTCTGAAACTTGCTCGGCCAATAACTATGTAACCGACTCTCCTGCCGGAGGTACTGCATTGGCTACGGGTACACGTACCAAGAATGGCTACTTGGGAGTAGATCCTGAAGGTAAACAGTTGACAAGCATACTTCGCAAGGCGCAAGCCATGGGTAAGAAAAGCGGTATCGTAGTCAATACCACCCTGACCGAAGCCACACCGGCTGCTTTTTACGCCGGCGTCACCAGTCGTTCCATGAGTTTCGACATCGCCAAGCAATTCACGGAAAGCGGAGTGGATGTAGCCATTGGTGCTGGCCTTAGTGCATTTATCAATCGTCCGGACTCGGTAGACCTTACCGCTACCCTCATCGAAAAGGGATACAATGTCTATTTGGATTGGAAATCTGTACTGAAGACCTCTTCCGACAAGTTTGTAGGAATACTTTCCATGGGCGACGTACACCGTAGAAACAAGTCAAGCAACACAACTGCCGGTGCTGCCGACGGTGCTGAAGTATGTCTGGCTGCTAAATTGGCTGCTGCTTCCGAAGAGAATGCTGATACTACTCGCCTATCAGAACCTACCGTCTATCTGGAAAAGGCTACTGGCAAGGCTTTGGAAGTTCTTTCCCGTAACAACGAACAAGGTTTCTTCCTGATGATAGAAAGTGCTATCATCGACGGTTATGGTCACAATAACGACTCCGAAGGGATGATAGAAGAAATGAAAGAATTCGATTGCACCTTGAAGCAATTGGTAGCGTATGTAAACCAACATCCAGAAACGTTGTTGGTCGTAACAGCCGACCATGAAACGGGTGGTACAGGTGTTACTTACAACAGTTTCGAGGTAGGCAATCCTACCCCTTTGAAGCTTTCGTTCAGCACCAAAGGACACACCGGTACCGTTGTTCCTATTTTCGCTTATGGAGCGGGAGCCGAAGCTTTTGCAGGCATCATGAAGAATACGGACTTGCCTAAGAAGATTGAAGAGTTGATGAAATAACCAATCAAACAAACATGGACCAACTAGAGCGAATCCGGTACATGGAGCAATTGTTTGATTTCGTTATAGAAGCACGAAAGGATCAAACAATCAGTCAAGACAAAAAAGCAAGGATACGAGAAGCGACTCGTATCCTTGCCGAATATTACGAAAGTAAAGAATGGAAACAGGATTTTGCCGACGACGAAGCCGGCTTGCTTCCCAAAGACTTGAAACGGGGTGTGCTATCCGAAGACGGTCTTTGGAACCTTCTTACTCATAAATAGTCGCCACTATCCGGCGTTCGCCTCCATAATCACGGAACTCACACAAGTAGATGCCTTGCCAAGTACCTAAGTTCAGCCGTCCGTTGGTAATAGGAATAGTCAGACTAACCCCGAAAAGAGATGACTTGGCATGTGCCGGCATATCATCCAAACCTTCCATGGTGTGACGGTAATAGGGCTCATTCTCCTTCACTACATGATTCATGATTTGTTCCAAATCAACACGTACATCCGGATCGGCATTCTCATTGATAGAAAGCGCACAGGAAGTGTGCTGCACAAAGAGATGAAGTAATCCGGTTTGAGGCAATGGTTTAGGCAAATGGCCCAACACTTCCGAAGTAACCAGATGACATCCTCTTCTTTTCGCTGACAAATGAAACGTTACTTGCTTTATCATAATGTTATGCTTTAATTTCTTTTCTAATCTTATTATTTCCGATACTGTTTGGTCACCACCGCATAACCACATCTTTTACATAACGGTTCGGTAGCCACATGTTGCGTAAAGCCAGCATAAAGCGCCTTGGCACGAGGTGAAGCCAGGATTTCGTCAAGCGATTGCTCAAATAAGTTTCCTAGCGTAATGTCGCCTGCATGATCGAGACAACAAGGAACCACACTTCCGTCTACCAAAACACCAATTTGATTACGAAGCGCATAGCAGAACACATCGGGCTCTTCGTACTCGGCATGCTCGGCATCGGGCCATTCAAACATACGATCGTATTCGATATAAAGATTCTCCGCCAACTTCCAGCCGTCGTGACGTTGCGTCCATGGACGAGGTTGATATTGGGCTATCAAATCTTGGATATACTCATTGCTACTATCGTATCCTCCTTGATTCCACAGACGAAGGACGATAAGCACACCTTTCGATGCTGCTTCTTGAGCAAAAGTCATCACCTGACGGATGTATTCCTCGGGATGCTCCTTCGCATTACCTTCGTGAGAATGCAAAGAGATTTGGATTTTATGAGGATGAGCGTCTATCACACCTTGTGCTTTGGACAGAAGAGTGCCATTGGTAGTAAGTACCGGCACAAAATCTTTCCGACGGGCTATCTGAATGAAGTCCGACAAATGGGGATGCAAAAAAGGCTCTCCCATTAAATGAAAATAGAGGAACTTGATTTGTCCACGGAGTTTATCTGTCAATCCTTCGAATTCCTCCACGGAAAGACGATGCTTGGCTCTATCCGTTTTAGGACAGAACAAGCAATCCAAATTGCAGATATTGGTTATTTCAAGATAGCAGCGGGTAATCATAACTTGACTTCATGAGTTTCACCATTCACTAATACTTTCACACATTGGCGATACGGAGAACGAAGTTTCCATTCGGTTACTTTTCCGTCTTTCCAACACATATCGATTTCAACATTTCCACGTGCCTTCAATCCGTATGCAGAACCTTCCTTCCAAGCATCGGTAGGTGCCGGAAGAAGTTCGATGATTCCTTCGTGTGACTGAACCAGCATTTCGAGCATAGCAGCAGTTATCCCGTAGTTACCATCAATCTGCAAAGGGATACGATGACTGGCAAATAGATTATCGAGCATATTGTGGGTTATCAGTCCTTCAATCATATCGTGCGCCAACTCTCCCTCGTGAAGACGTGCCCACAAAAGGCTTCGCCAAGTCCATGCCCATGAACGTCGGCTATCTCCTGTAGTCTTTCTAAATGACAACGATTTGCGAGCAGCCTCAGCCAACTCCGGTGTGCGCTTCAAACTGATTCCTTTACCTGGAAAGACAGCAAACAAATGAGACGTATGACGATGATCGGTCTCCGGTTCGCGGTCAATCATCCATTCCATCAGATTACCTTTCTTTCCGATTTGTGAAGGAAGCATCCGTTGGCGGATATCTTTTAGTTGAGTGCTCCATTCCTTATCGACATTCAAGATTTCCGATGCTAAAATGGTATTGTCGAACAATTCGCTTATGATCTGTTGATCGTGCGCCACTCCATCTTCTCCACGAGGACCATGTTCCGGTGACCAACCATTAGGTACCACCAATGTACCTTCTTCGATGTGTGCCAACTCAGGATATTGGGTTACATCCACCGGCTGATAGTTCGATTCAAAACCAACGGCCCCCTTACCCAATGGCTTCAGATGGGCTTCCCAATAATGACACAATTCCTTCATGATAGGATAAGCCTGACGACGCAAGTAAGTAGTATCGTTAGTAAAAGCGAAATGTTCCCACAAGTGCAAGCCATACCAAGCCGAACCTGGTAGATTGACCTGCCATCCTCCAGCACCGAACGGATTGTGAGAAGTATAAACCACCCAACCATCCTTCACCTTATCGGCATCTTCGCCAATGGCTTCCAGGTATTCCCTTGTGTTTTGTCGGAAAGGCTCACGCATCGCATCCAGATAATCCAGCATTGCCAGATGGCATTCGCTGAGATTGCCCGTCTCGGGAAGCCAATAAACCATCTGGAAGTTGATGTTGCTATGATAGTCGTTACCCCAGGGAGCGGTGACCATACCATTCCAAATGCCCTGCAAGCCGGCAGGAAGAGCACCCGGACGGGAAGTGTTTATCATGAGATAGCGTCCGAAGTTGAATATCGTTTCCTCCAATCCCGGGTCATCAGGATGCTGGCGATAGGCTTCCAGACGCTTGAACGTAGGCATCTCCTCCTGCAAAGGCTCTGATGCTCCCAGTGAAACACGCTGACGCTTGTACAATCTCTCATAATCGGCCAAATGACGTGCCTGAAGTTCTGCAAACGAAAGTTCTTTCACCTTGTTCATTCGTTGGGCAATCCTGCTTTCTGGAGATTCGCCACGGAAACCTTTTTGGAAGTCCATTTCATAATTCGTTTCTATAGCCAAGATAATGGTACATGCCTCGGCTCCTTCCAACGACAAATGCTTTTCTTCCGCTACCAGTGTTCCCCCGTGATGACTTACCGTTGCTTGTGCAACACACTTCATGCCATTCGCTATGGGGCACTCCAAACGAATCGTATTTCCATCCACGAAAATGCGGTCGCTCTCTCGTTGGATAGCAAAAAGAATCTTGCCGCTCAACCCCGAGGCCGACTCTGCCTTATAGTTCAATAC
>ERZ808026.301-NODE-301-length-10688-cov-2.978136_pt1 | contig 10688 bp, 11 predicted proteins | sample MGYA00380182_ERZ808026 | MGnify/ENA primary metagenome ERZ808026 (study PRJEB31490, sample SAMN06133376) | cow dung metagenome | isolation source: H9 | host: cow | place: China: Chengdu | collected 2015-05 ... | reverse complement strand
AACACATATTATTAATGAGATTATAAAAAAGACAATACAAAATAATATCTTCTTAGTCATTACGCCTCCTATAACCTTCCTAGTGTAAGATTGTTAATACGTACTAGGTTAGAGCCTGTTTTATTCACTTTTATTTTTAAAACAGTAATTCCATAATGAGTTTCTAATAAACTAATAAAATAATTTAAATTGTTATACTTTACAGGCTCGATTGATAAGATTTCATACTCATCTTCATTCTTTTGTTTTACTTGAATATTGGCAACCCCGGTGTTTTTAGAAACATTTTCGATAACCTTTTTCAAATTTCCCTCTGTTGGTATCTTGTATTCCATCCATTTCGCAACAGATTTAGCATTATCACGTATAAAATAATAACTTCTTTGAGTGTTTTGAAGTTCTAATCTTGCCTTGTTTAATTGCTGTCTCTTTGCATCAATAACTGTAAAATACAAAAATAAACACAAGATAACAGTAACACCTATAATCAAGTACTTTAAATGATTATGGTTTTCAGTAAAATATGACTTTAAAGAAAAAATTTTCATAATTTCAAATTGTTCTCTTAAATTATTCATCAGCAATCTTCCTAATACGCCATACTTATACAGTAATCTTGTCCTTATTAGATGATTTTATTTGTTCTACTGTAAACATATCAATTAATTGAGCCTTTAAGGAATTAACCTTATACTCTTGAGCTGCCTCAAATTCAATCTCAAATTCTTGAGTATCGTTATCATACGAGAAACTCTTAATCATTACCCCATTTTCACGAATTATTCTTGAGTGCAGTGCTCTTGAAACATTCAAGAAGCTATTATGCAAATCCACAGATTCAATAAAATCTAATCGATTATTAAAATCCTGCAGCATATTATTTACATCTAATTTACTACCAAAGATCGATGATATTAATTGTCTTTGAGATGCTTTATATGAAGAAATTTCCTTATTAACCTTGTTAATATCTAAACAAACGTTTACAAACCAAATAACAAAAGTAATCACTAAAATGATGATTACCTTTATCCATCCCTTAAACAATTCTTTATTAAATAACTTGGAAGAATAAACTGAACTTTGAGTGGAAAGATTGACTGAAGAAGACAATGCTCCCTCTGCCATTAAGGCATACACTGACTCTGACAACTCTTCTTCATATGTTGCAGACAAATCGTCTGGTAATGGACTTAATGACAAAACCTTAACTTCTTCATTTAAATCTTTTTGAATTTGCTGTAAGCCGAAATCCAAAATATCCTTGTTTAAAACATACCCCTTATACATGCCTACTCTTACTAACCATTCATTTTTAATATTCAATAAAGATATAATACTTTTATCATTTTCTGACATATTTGTAGGCAAAGTTAACACATCAGGAATAATAGAAATAACGTTAAAGCCTAATTCAATTAAGGCCTCTTCTAAATCTTCAATCATGTTCTTACGATAAATAGCAATATCATACACATTATTATTACGCTTTAATACTCTTAAATCTAATTCATCCACTTCTTCCGCAAATTCATCTTCGAACATATAAAGAATAGCAGCATGCAATGCCTTTGTTATTTTCTTTGGATACTCAATTTGTCTAAAAGTAATATTAGTTGAAGGGTATAACACAACAACAGATCTAGTAGGCATACTTTTATTAATTCTAGCTAAATCCTCTAATGATGATGTATAACCAGAAGCCAAGACATTCCCACTCTCAAAATCATAAGAGTACCATAAATAATCTTCATTCTCTGTTAATGTTGGTCTTATAAAAAGATACTCAATCATTCATAGAGCTCCCCTACTAAACGTTGATACACAGAAAGTGTATTACTATCATTCCTAAAAAATCTAGTTTTAAAGGCAAATTTCTCATTCTCAAAGCTAACAATAATATTTGCTAGGAAATAATTTGAATTTACAACAATACTATTTGCTAAATGATTACGTAACCCTGAAACATTACTTAATCTATCGTTTACACTAGAAATTGCAATAAAATCATTTGCTGAATTCCACCCCTTATCAGGTCTTTCCTCTAATATTCTTGCAGCATCCTCAACTGATATCTCCTTAAGCATTAATGCACTAATCAAAGGAGAGTATCTTTTATCCATTAAATTTACACTTATCTTAAATTCATTATTTGGTAATGCACATACCATATGTTCAATTCTTCTATACAATTCATCAGTCATTCCATATATTTGTCTTAGCTCTGTCTTATCATAAAAACGATAATTATTAGCCAAGTGAGGCATCACATTATTGTTTGAATAATGATGATCTTCCGCCCCATGAGCAGTGTATGTATTTGAATCTGTATCTATCCAATCTATAGATGAAGCAACTATCTTTTCTGCAAGTTGTTCATCTGCTCCCATAATTTCTAGTAGGTTCTTAAACACTAATGCAGGATACTTAAAGGTCGCAAAGAGCGGATCTTCTTGTTGCTGTCCATTTGTTCCATCCTGTTTTCCTGAATTAGCAAGTAATCCATTTAAATTTATACAAGACATCTCATCAACAACATTACCAGTAATGATAGCTTCATCCATCGGTATTACTTGGTCAGGTTGAGCCCAAACCATCTGAGCATGAATCTTTTCTTTATTCTTATTAAATTCATCTCTCATATATTTTTTAATTACACCTTCAATCCCATCAACGTACCATCTTGCCTTTGAATGCATCATGTTATTGTTAACAACAAAATAAGCACGATTAAATCTAGTTGTAATCAAACTTGATATCATTATCATAAAAGTAATTGATACCAATACTAATAGCAAAGCAGAACCTTTATTATTTCTCATTGAACTCCACCTGCTACAATATTATAAATACGTTCTATTTTTCCGTAATTTTCTAATTCCATTTCAAATTTTATTCCTAGAGGAATATAATTAGGATTTGAACGATTCTCAACCCAAGTACCATTATCATAATAAAATATCTTAAACTCCTTCACTCCTTCTAATACAACCTCAAAAGTTGGTTCAAAACCAATTATTGTATCTGGATAAGGATAAGAAGCTCTTTCTATCTTATTATCTTTGAAACGATACCAAATTCTTACTACTTCACCTCGAGGAAGTAGTGCACCAGGATTTAAGCTACCACTTCTACAAAATGAAATACTTGCACCTTGTGAACCAAAAAGATTGTTTCCTGTTTGAATCATTGTTCTAGTAGTGCTACCCGTAAATCTTGTAGACCTTGGTACCATCTGAATAATATCATTATCAAAAGTTCTAAAAGCAGCTTGTAAGTCAAACAATTCATTTGTTTTTCTAGAAACAACCTCGTCAGCATCTAAAGTATTTGATGTCATCATGAATGTTGCTTGAGCTATAAATGCCATGATGACAATACATAACATTAATTCTATTAGTGTAAATGCTTTATTAAATTTCATTTATCTACTCACATATGTCTTTAAGTAGATAATAGGACTTACATCATCTGATATTTTTGTATCAAAAACCTCAACCTCTAATGCTTTAAAGGATGTATCCTGTGTTTCCTGTCCTCTATATCTATAATACCAAGTTCTATCTGCTAATTCATATTCATCAGATACCCATGAATTATTTGGCCATGCTCTTTTAATTTTTTGTTCTGATAACACATTCTCCGCAACTATCTGTGCCCAAAACTGATCTTCTAAAAAAGTCACATTATTAGTCGCATTCATTATTACATTTATAATTGCACCAGCAGAAAGAGCAAAAACTCCCAACGCAACCATAACTTCTACTAATGTCATACCTTTAGACTTTTTCACACAAATTCCTATTTATTGTTCTTCACTAGACACTATGTCTATTTTCCCTATTTCCTTTCCTTCGATACAAATGTATTCTTCAATATAGTCTCCCATATAATTTACATATAACTTAAAAGGAGTTATATCACCTGTAGGAAAGAATAATATCTGAGGATATTCTTTTCTGTTACTATGTCTATCTGCTTCAAAATCAAAATCATCAAAACTTTGTACATCTGAATCTGATTCTATTTTTAATCCACCTATTTCTAGGGAAAATCGAAGTTCATCATCTATTTCATCACTAACCTTTAAGGTCTCGTTGGGATATAATTCCCAACGCATCCTATCCCATTCAGATAGCAATAGTTCTTGAGTTAAATCTTCAAACTCTTGACTTTGTGCATAATTGTTTTTTACTCTATATAAAAACTTATAACCACGCTCATCAATACGCAAACCAATTAATCTACCCTCCATTGAAGCTCTGTCCCTAATTTCTTCCATAATCAACTTCATTTTATCGGATAGAGTTCTAGCTTTACCTGAAGTTGAAAAATCCTCAGGTAAAGTCAAAGATACCATTGAAATCATTACTCCCATGAGCATTATTACTATTAAAATTTCAAGAAGAGTAAAGCCTTGTTTATATCTTTTTGTCATTTATTTTATTGGTTGCATGTATCTTCTGTTGGAGGATCATCCATGTTCCAGTTACCAATATCATCACACGTACCAGGTTCTCCATCTGGTCCAGCACTATACACATCATATCTCTTACCATGATCACTTGGTCTTTTATAGAAATAATCTAAACCCCATGGGTCCTTTGGTAACTTTTCAATATAACCGCCATTCTTATATCTTCTTGGAACTGGCTTTGCTGTCGGTTTTTCAATTAAAGCTTGTAGACCTTGTTCTGTTGTTGGGTACACGGAATTATCAGCTCTATACATTTTAAGTGCGTTTTCAAAAGTCGTGATATCGAAAACTACCTTTTGAGTATTAGCTGTATCTAAACTACCCATAACGTTAGGAGCAACAATACCTGCCAGTAACCCTAAAATTACGATTACAACCATTATTTCTACCAACGTAAAGCCCTTATTCTTTTTCATATTAACTCCTTTTATTTTCCAACCATACTGTTCATTTGCATCAATGGTTGAAGAATTGACACAACAATAAATAACACTACACCTGCCATTAAAACTATAAGTAATGGCTCAAAAACTGATATAGCAATAGATATATTTCTTTTAAAATCATTTGTCTGATTTGCTGATGCTCTAGCAAGCATATTTTCAAGTTCACCACTTTTTTCCCCTGATGAAATCATATGAAGCATCATTGGAGTAAAAAGCTCTGTTTCCATTAATGAACGACTAAGTGATTTACCTTCTCTTACCTTTTCTGTTGCTTCCGCTAATTTGTTTTTTGCTACAACATTAGATAAAGTATCCCCGCTTACTCTCATTGCTTCTAACAATGGAACTGCACTCGCATGTAGAATACTTAAAGTTTGAGCGTACCTTGCTGTATTTAAACTTCTGCTAACCTTTCCGATTACTGGCATTTTTAAAATATAAGCGTGAACTTTTGTTTTTACACTCTCTTTTTTATATGCAATAGAGAAGATAAAGCATAATAATGCAAGTAAGACAACTAAAAAAACACCGTATTCCTTTACCATATCAGATATAAAAATAAGAATCTGTGTTGACTTAGGAAGTGTGGCTTTCATATGAATAAACTGTTCTACGACTTTCGGAACAACAGATGATAATAATAAACCTATAACAGAAATAGCAACAATCGTTAAAATAACAGGATAAACCATAGCCTGGATAACCTTACCCTTTATTTCTTGTTTCTGTTCCGTATAGTCAGCTAATCTCTCTAGCACTCTATCTAATTGACCAGACTTTTCACCTGCTGCAACCATTGATGTATATAAATCATCAAAAACAGATGGAAACTTCTTCATTGAATCAGATAATGGCAAACCTTCACAAACATGTTCTCTAACAGCTAATAATATCTCTCCATGTGAAGGTGTTTCACACTGCTTAGCAACTGCCCTTAAAGTTTCTTCAATAGTAATGCTTGAAGAAACTAATGTAGAAATCTGTCTAGTAATCAAGCATAAAGAAGCATTATTAATACGTGGTTTAAAAAGACTAAAAGAAAAAGATTTCTTTTTTTCATCAGAAGAAGAAATACTAGAAATAATCTTTTCTGAAAATGAATCTTGAGATTCAGATAATTCAACGGGGAAAAGCCCCATTTCCTTAATTTTCTTTCTAGCTTGTTTTATATTATCGGTATCAATTACACCTTTTTTTTTCTTACCTGAAGCATCTAAGGCTATATAGTAAAATTGAGCCATTTCTAATCTCCATTCGCTACACGCATAACTTCAGTAATAGTAGTCATACCGCTTAGAATCTTGTTGATACCGTCTTGGCCTATAGACTCAGAATTTTGGCGAACAATTTTTTCAATCTCTATTTCACCAACTTCATCATGAATTGCTTGTCTTACTTTATCAGTAACTTCTATAAGCTCATAAATACCACAACGGCCCTTGTATCCCGTATCATTACACTCAGGACAACCAACTGGTTTATAAAGCATCGCCCCTTCTTCGATTCCTAAGAAAGCTCTCTCATGTGGGGTAGCTAATACTTTTTGCTTACAGTGTGGACATAGACGTCTTACCAAACGCTGAGCTAACACTCCTAACAATGAAGTTGATAATAAATAAGACTCAATACCCATATCATTAAGACGTGTTATTGCACCAACAGCTGTATTTGTATGAAGTGTTGATAACACTAAGTGACCTGTAAGTGATGCTTGAACTGCAATCTCCGCAGTTTCCTGATCTCTTATTTCCCCTATCATTACCACATCTGGATCCTGACGTAATAATGATCTTAAAGCTCTAGCAAAAGTCATATCAACCTTTGGATTAACAGGTGTTTGTCCAATACCTTCTAATTCATATTCAACAGGGTCTTCTACTGTCATAATATTAATATCTTTAGTATTAATTTCTGATATAGCAGCATACAATGTTGTACTCTTACCAGAACCTGTAGGACCTGTAACTAAGATAATACCGTGAGGCATATGAATTAACTCGTTAAACTTTTTACAATTAGCTTCACTCATTCCCAACTGAGCTAATTCTAAACGAATATTATTCTTATCTAATAAACGCATTACGATTCTTTCACTATAGCTTGTCGGAATAGTAGATACACGAACATCGACCTGCTTTCCACCAATCGTAAGTGTGATACGACCATCTTGAGGAATTCTCTTTTCTGAAATATTTAATTTAGCCATGATTTTTATTCTGGCAATTAAGTAATCAGAAAACTTTCTTTCTAATGAAATGTGTTCACGTAAAATACCATCAACACGGAATCTGATAACAACCTTTGTTTCAAATGGTTCGATATGAATATCTGATACTTCTTCAGAAACAGCCTGGGCTAATAAAGCATTAACAAATCTTACCATTGGAGAGTTTTCACTATTACTATCCAACAAGTCCTTATCTAAATCATCAGACAAACTCAAGTCTTCGATATTATCAGACATATTCTTAGCTAATCTATGAGCTTCCATTGAATCTTGTTGATAACGTTCAGTAATTAAATTATCAAACACATCATTATCAAGTTTCTTCATAGAAAAGTCACATTGTGAGTATCTTTTTACTTCAGCTATTACGTCTAATGAAATATCGCCCCTATAACATAAAATATTTCTAAGTTCATTAGAAATTAAAACCACCCCATTTTCCATCGCGTATGCAAAAGGTAGCTTTAGTCGCTCCTCGTGAGGACGTAATTGAGTAATTTTTGAAATTAAAGCTTCTTCTTTACTATAAAAACTTTTTGTTCCTTCTACATCCGCAACAGAAATATCAGGTAGTTTTTCAACAGCATCGTTATCCATTATTCTATTTCACCTTCTTCTGAATTAACAACCTGAATCGCCTCTGGAGCAATCACAATTGTAGAATCTAAAGCAGGTAATACAGGTGATGAATATTTCATTGGTAATAATCTAATACCTTCTTTATTACGTTCTATTTGTTCTTTTCTAAATAGTGTATACTTAGCATTTGATAAGCTTGAATAATCCTTATCATCTCTTAAAATAATAGGTTTTATAAACACCATTAGATTACGCTTTGAATAAGAGCTTGATGTCTGCTTAAATAATTCGCCGATTATAGGAATGTCTCCTAACAAAGGAACTTTTGATACTGTTTCAACAGTCTTCTTGTCCATTAAACCGCCTAATACAACAGTTTCCCCGCTTTTAACTAATACAGAATTCTTAATTGTTCTAACATTAAAAGTTTCACCGTTCGTATTATTTTTACTTGAGGCTTCAACACTCGATACTTCTTGTTCTAATGTTAAGAGAACACTATCCCCTTCATTGATTTGAGGAACAAACTTTAGCTTAGTGCCGACTGTTTTTCTTTCTATAGTATCGTATCTATTAGTTGAATCAGTTGTAGATTGCGTACCTGTCTTAACTGGTACTTCTTGACCTACATTAAATTCAGCCTCTTCGTTATCTAACGTGATAATGCTTGGAGTTGATAACACGTCATTTCTAGAATCAGATTGCATCATTGTTAATAAGCCAAACCAATTTCCACGATAGAAACCAACCCCTAATCCATTTATACCTGAAGCGATATTTGAAATAGCAGCATTTCCGTCACTATCAAACATAGAACTAACAGGCATTTGGCCTTGACCAGCAGACGTTGATTGGAAAATAGCTCCATTTGTATTACCCCATTGAATACCTAATTGAGCACTAGTATCATCTGTTATTTCTACAATTAAGGCCTCTACTAATACTTGAGCTCTTCTGATATCAAGCTTTCTAATTATAGTTTCGATTTCCTTTATATAACCAGGATCAGCGTTAACAATAATAGAATTAGTAGCCTCGTCTGCGTAAATATTGATTTTATTAGAAGATACCGATTTTGTGGAGTTTTGACCTTCTGAGGATATAGCTTTACTAACCCCTGTTAAAGTTTCTAATACATCTGTAGCGTTTGCATAGCGTAAATAATAAACCTTAGTATTACCTACTGTCGCTTGCTCCATGTCCAATTTCTTAACAATTTCTTTTACACGTTCTCTTGCTATAGGTTCACCTGACACTACAACAGAATTTGTTCTTTCATCAGCTACAAGCTTAGGAATAAGTAAAGCGGATGTCTTGCCGCTATTTTTATTATCCTGAATTAATGACATTACCACTTTAACAACTTCACTTGCAGAAGCATGTTCTAATGGTAATATTTCAACATCTTGGTCACCAGCTTTATCTACTCTTTTAATAATTTCTACAAGCTGATTAACACTTCGAGCTCTACCTGTTAATAACAATACATTAGATGGTTCGTAATGCACTACATTACCCGCACCTTGGTTATCTATTAACCCACGTAATAAAGGAGATAACTCCTTAACGCTTACGTTTTTTACAGGAATAACCCTTGTAACCATCTCATCGCCATCGCCTTCTTCATCAACAACAGGCACACCAGAAATCTTAGCAATAGTAGAACGAACTACCTTATAAGTATTGTCATTTAAAGGAATAACCGCGTAACCATAAACCTCAAGAACACTTAAAAAGAAATGATAATATTGTTCTTCATTTAATAAATCATAGCTACGAACATTAATTTTCCCCTTCACTGCTGGGTCAATTATAAAATTCTTATCAAGGTTTTTACCTACAGTGTTAATAAAATCAGAAATTTCAGTACCCTTGAAGCTTGCAGAAAACTCAGCTGCTTTAACATTATTAATTACACTTAGATTTAGTGCAAAAACAAACAAAATACATACATATTTAATAAAACTAAACTTCTTCATTTGATTCATCTTCTTATTCTAAATCTAACGTTATATTCCTTTTTGTTTCATCACGAAGAACAACTATATCTATCTTCTTCAGATTTTGAAACTCTCCCATTAACTTCATTGCCTGGAATGTATTTGTTAAATCGTAACCATTCATTTCTACAGCAATATCACCATTTTGCAATCCTGCATCATAAAAAACCTTACTTTCTTCACCAGGATTTAACTCATATCCAATAGTCTTTCCATTCTTAGTAGCTGGTTTTATACTTATATATTTAAATATATTACTTGAATTACTTAACAACTCTGTGCGAATGTTTTTAGCTTTTTCTTTAGAAACCTTTTGTGGTGTTGATTTCTTTGTATCAAAGTTTTCTGTAATAACCAAGCCGTCGTCCGGAATCATTAATTCTTCATCGACACCGTTATTTCTAATAATAATCTTATTTGGATAAATTCGCTTTACAATAGCGTTTGTCTTTTCAATCTTATCGTTAATTCCGTACACATCTTCTATGTTTTTATATTTGACAACAACTGAACCTCTTTTAGGATCAGAACTTGCTGATATTCCCATAATAGTTGCATCAAGCTTACTTTTTGGAACTACATTTGACACATTTGTTTGTTCAGTTTTTGGAGTATCAACAACTTCGCCAAATAACAGATAAGACTTCAAAGGAACTAAATTTCTATTTTTTTGAATATCAGAATGTTCTGATGCGGATAATCCTGGTAATTTTGTAGCTTTAGCTGGAACTAAACCCCATATAAATATAGCTAGCTGATAGCATAAGCATACTATCATTGTTAAAAACAAAACATTAGTTACAGAAGAATTATATTTTTTCACATAAGACAAAAACACAATCAGTCTTCGCGAACGCAGAAACCTCAACGAGACTCCTTTAAGAAAGCGACTGTATTTACCTAAAACAAGAGACATTGTAATTATTATCCATTTTTATTTATGTGTACTATATCTAGAG
>ERZ808026.300-NODE-300-length-10697-cov-5.493879_pt1 | contig 10697 bp, 10 predicted proteins | sample MGYA00380182_ERZ808026 | MGnify/ENA primary metagenome ERZ808026 (study PRJEB31490, sample SAMN06133376) | cow dung metagenome | isolation source: H9 | host: cow | place: China: Chengdu | collected 2015-05 ... | reverse complement strand
TCTAGACTTGTACAATCATCATACTTGTTCGGATTAGCTATCAGGAGATGTGGAAACTGTAAAAAATTGTGTGCTTTTATAGATGAAAAAAAGGTTTTTGGGATTGACATAATTTGTGTAAAATAGTATAAATACATCACTGTATGTCTCCTTCGTCTAGTGGTTAGGACATCGGGTTTTCATCCCGACAACAGCAGTTCAATTCTGCTAGGAGATGTGATAAAGACCTTGTAACGAAAGTTGCAAGGTCTTTTTTTTGATGATTTGCGAATGCGTGAAGGATTGGAGCGGTGCCGAAGGCAAACAGATGACGCGGAGCGGCAGCTGGTCGAAGGCGGAAGCCGGAGCCGCGGAAAGCCTGACGGCAACTTGTTGCCGGCACGCCCTGTTATTCAAAAAGTTTTTTAAGAATGTGAACTACTTTGTTTGTGTTTCCTTCTGGCACAACGTAATCGTAAAGTCCTGGAATTGTTCCAAATGTAACTGTCTGAGAAACGCCAAGCTGCCGCTTGAAATATTCAATCATGTTCTGGCGGGTGGCGGACTGATCAAAAATTTTTATATAGGAATAGCCGGGATAATCTTTTGATGGATAAGTGATAACTTTTAGTATTTGAGAAATTCCTTGAGAAACTAAAGAATCGTATATTTCTTGTGTTTTTGAGGAAGGGTAAATGAGCATAAAATATACGACGTTTTCGTTTTCTGGAAGAGGGCGGCGAATGTAGTTTCTGTATGGGGAAACACGGAGTTCTTCTATTAATTTTGTCTGAACGGCATCATCGGGAGCAGTGTAATAGATAAGAAGGGTGTCGTCTATGACAACATTTGCAAAATAAGTTAAATGCTGACTGTCTAAAATTGAGAGAACTTTATTGCGATTTTCAAGACTCATTTCGATTTTGGCGAGATAGTGCTTTTTCTGGGTGTCGTAGAGGACTGCTCCGTCCATTGCGATTACTGGAAGCTTGAGGCGGATGTCTTTCATTGGTTCCATAAGGCTTGCAGGAGGACGCATTGTACTGAGTGTAAAATTAAGGCCTTTGTCCAGCATGCGGTTCAGTTCAACTTTACAGTAATCGTTCAGGTGGTAGTCGCTGTTCAGAAGAGTGTCGTCTAAGCCGGAAATGAAAAGAATTTCTTTGTGCTGTTTGCGCGGCAGGTGGAAAAGATTTACGAAAACGCCGATTGCGATTCCGATCATTGTGTCTAAAAATCGGTTCCAGACGAAAAAATAGCAGTTTTCGTCGGCAAGGTGGATGACTACGATACTTAGGAAAACAACGCAGGAAAAGTAACTGGCCTGCTTTTTTTTGAGAACGACTGTTAGCCATAGCAAAGGGATTATTGCTATGGATATTACGACGGCTTTTAGGGTGTAATATTGAAGTTCGGAAAGATTGAATGTTTTGTGAGTAAAATTGACTATGAGAAGAACTATTAAACCAAAAAGTGCGCCTAAGATGGTGCCGATGGTGCGCTGGATTGCATTTTTTCTGGTGGTGGAAATATATGACTGCATGCACCAGAGGGCAGAAAGCTGACTGTAGAATACGATTCCGGAATCGCCGCGGAACAGCTGGATTACATAGCAGAGTGCTACGGCGATTGCGGATTTTATGATGCGCATTCCGATTGGGGGAAGAACAGGGAGCGTATGCTTTTTCATTATTTTTCCTGCAGGAAGAAGCAAATCTGGTGTTCTGTTACGGTTGGAGCTTTGTGACTGAAAAACACTAGTGAATCGCAAGGGGATTCGATTTTGTTTTTTACGTCGCCACGTAATGGATCAAGAATAAGGGCAAGGGGTTGACCTTTGCGGACTTCGTCTCCTGGATTTACAAGACGGCGGAAGAGTCCTCCGTTAGGAGAAACTATGGAGATAAAATCTTTTTCCTGAATTACCTCGCTTTGACAGGCGCCGAAGGTTTTGCAGTGGATAAAATTGAATGCACTTAAAAAGCGCAGTACGGCATCAATTGCGATTTTTGCTGAGCTGTCGTCTATGGAGTCTGTTTCTCTTGTATAAATGGAATATGCATCTGTTTCAAAAACCTGCCAATTGTAGTTCAAGGTTGTTGTGTCGATTGGTGTTGGTTCGCGGCAAAGAACAAATGGCATTCCGAATTCCTTTGCCAGTTCTGGTGACTGGTAGCCTGTATGCATAAGGCGAACGTGTGGTACAAAGTCGCCGGCAAGATAGAAGCTGGCGAACTGAATTCCGTATTTGTATCCTTTTACATGTTCAAAAACTGCGGCGGCAATTCTTTGTGTTGTTTCGCCCTGATTGTAGCCTGGGAACATTCGGTTAATGTCGGTATTGTCTACTGGCCAGAATCGTTTTCCAATGTTCATGGAGAATGAATTTATACATGGGATTACAAGAAATTCGTTGTCTGGAGAAAGCATTCCTTTTGATTCCAGTTCACTGAGTTTTTTAATTAACTGGCTGGCGATGTACATCTGCTGGATTTCGTTGCCGCGGAGGGAGCCTACAAAGCAGGCGGTTTTATGTCCTGAACCAAAGAAAAAGCCTTTTACTGGCACTTCTTCGCGGTATGGTGTTTTTATGGTAAAAAGTGTTTCTTCTCGCATTTAGCATGTCTCCTTTTCTGATGATTCTGAGGCCTTTTTTGTGTCTAGTACGCGGGCAATCAGAGAGCCGCCGTAGACAATTGGATATTCACGGATTGTAAAAATTCTTCCATCGATTGGACTTGTAAGGATTTCGCAGGTTTCGCCAGAGAGTGGGTCGATGATTTTTCCGATTTCATCGCCTTTTTTTACGTCTGTCCAATGTCTTACGGTAGGAAGGAAAATGCCGCTTTTGTCTGCGTTTACGAAAGAAACACAATTGTCTTCGTCTCGTCCTATCAAAGGTTTTCTAGGAGTTATTGTTTCGCCATTCCAGATTCCAATTTTTTTCATAAGGGCTAAAAGGCCGTCTGTAAGCTGGTCGCCGTATTCTTTTGTGATGCGCATTCCAACACCCATTTCAACTACAAGTGTTGGCGTATCAATTGAGTTCAGACTGTAAGCCAACGTGGATTCCAGAACTGTTGCTGCTGAGTGAACCCAGATAAAATCGCAGTTTACAGTTTCTGCCAGATCCATAAGGCTGTCTACTGTCTGAACGTTTATGCGGACCTGTGGGACTTCTGTAAGAAAAATGTTTGATGCGTGGATGTCTACAACTACATCTGCGCCGTCTAAGTCATCTATGATTTTTGAAGCTGTGTATTCTACAAAAGTTCCATTCTGATTGCCTGGAAAAATGCGGTTCATATCAAGGTCAAATTGTGGAACACCACGAGTCATTGCGTTTACGCCAAGCGGATTAAGGGCAGGGTAAACGTCTACGATGCCGTCAAGATTTTCCAGCTGCGCATTGATTTTCTGAATAAGGTTCCAGCATACATATTGACCTTCTAGTTCGTCTCCATGAGTTCCTGAAACGATGCAAACTCGTTTGCGAGATTTTCCATTTTTAATTCGTTGCTTCTGTACCTGAAAAGTTTCGTTTACTGGTAATTCTGCACTTGTTACTGTTTTTATCATTTTAAATTCCTATTTGAACTTTATTTGATTGCTATTGTTCGTGAGGTTTTGCCGGGATATATGGTGTTGCGGGAACTACAATTCCGGCAGGCGCAACGTAATCGGGAACTTCTGTTTCTGTTGTTTTTACAAAAACTGTCTGTGTTTGGTCTGCATTACCGCGGAAAATTCCACGATCGACCTGGCAGTCGTTGTAATCGCGGCCTGCTGCAAGGATTACGTATTCATTGTTGCAGCGTTTGTTGCGGGTTGGATCAAAGCCGTACCAGCGGCCAGGTGTTTCAAAATTACAGAAAGGTGAAATGTCTTCGTCTGGAACAAAAACTTCTGCCCAGGCGTGGGTAGAGCCTTCGCCTTTGCTTGTGCCACAGATGTACCTGGCTGCAATTCCTGCGTGGCGACAAAGTGAACAAAAAATGTGGGCGAAATCCTGACATACGCCTTGTTTTTGTTCAAAGGCTTGTGCCGCTGTTGTTCGTACGTTTGTTGTTCCTGGTTTGTATTCCATCCATTCATGTAAATCAGAACATAGCTTTTCTGAAAATGATAAAATCTGATTTTTTGGAATTTTTTTGTTTTTTAAAGCTGGTTCAAATTCTGTTTCTGAAAAGGTTTTAATCAGGAAATTTGAAAGCTGTTCTGAAACTGAGGTAAGAGGTGTTGGATATTTATAAAGTGAAATACAAGGTTCTCTTGAACCTTGCTGATTATTCACCTGAACCGTTGCTGTTGCTTTGAACGAAAACTTATTGTGAGCATCTTTTATATATCCGCGATAGGAAATATTTCCAAATATATCGCGATTAGTTTTTAGCGTTACAGAAGGATCAATTGTAAGAAGTCTGGCTGTTACGGTTTGACTTCCTCTTGAAACAGGAACGCAACGGAGTATGAAATAGTGGTTGATTACGGGATTACTGAATTCAAGCGACATAGTGTAATCAATATCAAGAACTTTCATTATTTCCTCCGGTATAATAGCTGGCAGAGTTTTCAATAAGTATAAATTGGTGGTTTTTACAAGATTATCCACCGCTGGCTCGTGTCATATTCTGAAAAATTATTGGGATACAAAGTAACCGTCAATTAACTGCAGAAGGAGCATTTTATCGGCATAATCCTGCACGTTATCAGCTTCACAGAGTTCTCCACAGATTTTTGAAATTGTGAATTTGTCTACGCTTATATCTGTATAAGAGAATGCTTGTGCAAGTCGTCTGCATTCAAATTGAACTTTGTTCTCGTTGATTCCCAAACGCAGATAAAAATCAAGTCGTTCAACTCCGTGTCCGCATAGAATAATGTTTCTGATGTTGCGGTCAATTATAGTGTCAGAAATAACTCCATAAAATCCCATGATGTAATCAATGACTTTCTGGAACATAAGCATTGGAGTTCTGCTGAATTCGGAATCCAGCAGCGTACGTTGTGCCATTTCAATGTAAGAAAGAGCTTCACTTCCAATTATGTCCCGAAGCATGATTGCATTGTCATAAGCACGCATCATTGAGCAGGAAATTGAACTTGCATAGCTTTTGTCAAAAGCGTAACGATTACAGAAATCTTTAAGGTCAGTAAAACCATTATAAATGTCCAGATTCTGGCAATATTCTGAAAAATCAAAATTGTTATCCAGCTGGGAATCGTAAACCCGCATAAAAACCCGCAATGTTGAAAGTACGCGTTCTGCATAACGGCCAAGCCAGTAAAGGCTGTCAACCTGTTTTAATGTTAATGGTGTTGTTATTTCGCTAAAATCCATGTGTCCTTAAATCCTCCGCCTTGTGATGAGTTGACTACAAAACTTGCAGGGTTTCTTGAAAAACGAGTAAGTCCGCTAGGCCATACCTGGCAAGTTTTTCCGCTTAATACATATACTCTAAGGTCTGCTTTCCGCATAACCTGTTCTCCGTTTTCCATAATTGGTAAATCAAGAAAATCAATTACTTCCTGAGCAATCCAGCGTCTTGGTTGTGTTTTAATAAGATTTTCCATTTCGGTTAGTTTTTCTTCACTTAAATCGCGACCAAAAACAACTCCGTATCCACCGGCTTCAGCAACGTCCTTGATTACAAGCTTTTTAAGATTTGCAAGAACGTATTTTCTGTCTTCTTCATAGAAAGGCAGATAAGTTGGTGCGTTGCGCAGAATGGGAGTTTCCTTAAGATAATATTCAATCATCTTTGGAACGAAGTAATAAATTCCTTTGTCATCAGCAACTCCGTTTCCAGGAGCATTAATCAAGGAAACGTTTCCTGCTCTGTAGGCATCCATTACACCAGGGATTCCGATAAGTGACTCTGGCACAAAAGTTAATGGATCCAGGTATTCATCGCTGATACGACGGTAAATAGCGCCGACTCTTTCCTGGCCGCTAAGTGTTTTGCAGTAAACAACGTCATTTTCTACAAACAGGTCATCAGGCTGTGCAAGAACTGAATGAGTCTGCTCTGCCAGATAAGCGTGCTCAAAATAAGCCGCATTATAACGGCCAGGTGTGAATACAACATTGATTCCGCCAACGTTCATATCATCCATAACATCTTTAAGAAGAATTCCATAATTGCGGTTTTCTACAACGTGAGTATTCGAAAAAGTTTCCGGGCTGCAGCTTCTGCAAAGTCCGCGGGCGATTAACGGGTACGATGCGCCACTAGGAATGCGGAGATTGTCTTCCAGAATGTACCATTCGCCGTCTTTTGCCTGGACAAGATCTATTCCGGAAATATGACTGTAAATTCCGTGAGGTGGAGTAATTCCTTCGCAGGCGGCAAGATATCCTGACGAAGAAAATACAAAATCTTCTGGAACAATGCCGTCTGCAATAATCTGCTTTTTTGAATAAATATCTGCAAGAAAAAGATTCAATGCTGTAACTCGCTGAATTAATCCCTTTTCAAGAACTTCCCATTCATCATGTGGAATTACGCGTGGAATAGGATCAAACGGAAACAACCGCTCATTGAAAGTTCCGTTTTTATAAATACCGAATTTAACCCCGTAGCGAGCAAGCTGTTCATTAATAAGCTCTGCATTCGCAATCAATTTTTCCATAGGAACCCCCAAAAACAAAAAGGGCAAAGAAGACTGCCTAACTGTTTAGTTAAGCGAGCTTCTTTGCCCGTTAATAAATCATTATATATATTAGAAAAAAAAGCAATTATTTTGCGAAAAAAATAAATTTTCAGAATTTTTCAGTTTTATATTGACACAAAAATAAAAATGAAATTTATTGTTTTGGTTTTGTGAATTTGAAATAAGCAGGAGCTTTATAATCTATAAACCAGCCGCCAGAATAAAATCCGTTATCATTTGCTGTTGGAGAAACAAAAATTACTTTTGCAGGATTTGATGTGTCATATTCAAAAACATTGGATTCCCATTGCTTGCGGTTTTCAGAGGGGTATGGATATTGCTTATCTGGAGGAGTGTAAACAGAAATCTTGTATTTGCCAGGTTTAAGATTAAGGTGCATTGCAACTCCGCCAGAAAGCCAGCGGGTTTTCTGATATTGATTTACAACATTTGGAATAGAAACCCATTCGTAAGTGGCTTTTGCGGCAGAAAAAGTAACATCGTTTCCTTGTTCGTCTAAAAGGCGCAGATAACAGCGAACTTCATTCATGGAAGGAGAGTTTTCTGGGCGATAAATAATAAGTTCCCAGGGATTGTGATGAAGATTTTTCTGCTGTGCAGTCAGATTAAAAGAAAAAACAGCAAAGAAAACTAAAAGGAGAATTTTTTTCATGGGTATTTTAAGTTTAACATATATTTATTGATATTAATATTCATTCGAAATTATTTTTCATTTGTGATATGCTCTAGCTATCATGGAAAATAAATCTCTCATCAAAATAAATAATTGTAAAATAGAAAATTCCCGGGGAACTGTACTTGAACAGCTTACATGGGAAATGAAGGCTGGTGAAGCATGGCTTGTAATCGGTCCTAACGGCGGCGGCAAAGCAGATTTTTTGAATGCTCTTGATGGTACGCTGGGACTTAGTTTTGTGCCAAACCCGCCAGCAAGCACAACAGATATTCCAATGTATTCAAATTTGTTCGCAGATTCTGTAGAAACAGTTTCGCTGGAACGAGCAGCTCGTCTCATTCAGGAAGAACGGGAACTTGACGAAAGCGAATTTATTGAAGGTGGCGTAGATATTGGACGCACAGGCCGCATATTCATTGCGGAAGGTCTAGTTGGCAAAATAAAAAAAGGTTCGCCAGTACCAGAAATCGCGAAACAGCTGGACGCGTATCCAGAAATAAAACTTTGCGGCGTTCAAAAGATTCTTGACCGCGGCTTAAAATATATGTCTACAGGCGAAATCCGCCGCACCCTTCTGGCCCGTGCGCTGATTTCAAAAAAGAAACTTTTAATTTTAAGCGATCCCTTTGCAGGTTTGGACGCAGAAAGCCGAAAAATTCTTCTGGACTTTTTTGACACTATTGCGGCAAAACAACTGAACGACAGCAAGAATGATTCAACATTCCCACGCATAATTTTAAGTATGGAACGCTACGTAGAAATTCCAGCAGCAATCACAAATGTTGTAGAATTTACAGGTGGCAAAGTTTCTTTCTGCGGCGCAAAATCAGAATACGAAAAAATTGCCACAGAAAAAAAAGCCGCTGCAGAAGCTGCCCGCAAAGCCAACTACGCAGAATTTGCTGCAACAGTCCGCAAGTTAAGCGACGAGGTAAACATTGTAATGGGCGTTGAAAATTTTCAGCCGGAAAACGACATTTTAATCGAAATGAATGATGTAAACGTTGGATGGGATGATCACAAAGTTCTGCGCCATTTAAACTGGACATTCAAGCGTGGCGAACACTGGCTCATCCGCGGTCCAAACGGCTCAGGAAAAACCACTTTGCTGGAGCTTATCACAGGCGACAACATGCAGGTTTTTAGCAACGACATCAAAATTTTTGGCGCCCGCCGGGGTTCTGGCGAAACAATCTGGGACATCAAGCACCGATTGGGAATTGTAAGCTATCGTCTTCACGTAGAGTACCGTATGCTTGGCGGCACAAGCCTCAGAGAAGTCATTATGAGCGGTTTTCACGATTCAATCGGTTTGTACGAAATCCCTGGGGAGGTAGAAGCCGCAGCCGCAGAGCGCTGGCTTGAGCTTGGTGGTTTTAAAGGTCGCGGCAGTGAAAATTTCGGAAGCCTTAGTTACGGTGAACAGCGTGCAATTTTGATTTTGCGGGGTGCAGTAAAATGCCCTCCAGTTATGATTCTTGATGAACCTTGTCACGGGCTGGACGAGCAGATGCGCCAGAAAATTCTTGATTTGCTGGAAATTATTGCAGAAAGCGGAACAACAACATTCCTGCACGTTACTCACGAGCCTAGCGAGGTCTTGAAGTGCGAAAAGCACGTTCTGGAACTTCATCCTGATGAAGAGCCAATGTATAAAATTATAGAAATTTAGGAGGCATTTTTGCCTGCGCAAAAACCGTGCTGTTCCACGCTTCGCTAACGCTCACCGTCCTCGCTCACTTCGTTCACTGCGGTCGGCTGCTGCGCAGGCGTTCCATAGCACTTGCCTGTGGAAAGGTATTTGCTGTAATTGCTAACATTCTGTCATTTTGGTATTATAAAAATATGAGTGAAACTATTACAAACTGCCCTTGTGGTTCGGGAAAAAAATACGGCGAATGCTGTGAACCAATTATTAAAGGAACAACAAAAGCTGCTACTGCAGAAGCTTTGATGCGTGCCCGCTATTCAGCTTACGTAGCACATGAAATTGACTTTATCATTTCTTCTTGCGAAGAAGGCGAAGGCATTGCTGATATTGATAAGGAAGCAACAGAAGAATGGAGCCGCCAGTCAAAATGGCAGGGTCTTAAGATTCTTAGAACAGAAGAAAAAGATGATGAAGGTATCGTTGAATTCATCGCTGACTACACTTTGGATCAGATGATTCAGCATCACCACGAAATCGCCGGCTTCAAAAAAATCAACGGAGACTGGAAATACGTTACTGGTAACATCATCACAGAAACAGTAAAACGGGACGGTGCAAAAGTAGGCCGCAACGACCCATGCCCATGCGGCTCCGGAAAGAAATATAAGAAATGCTGCGGTAAATAACAGGTGCAGCATTTCTGGTAAATTGTTGCGACGGAAAATATAAAATAACATTGTTATTTTTTAGATTGGTGGTTTCGACAGGCTCAACCACCACCAGTATTGCGGTGGTTGAGCCTGTCGAAACCACCTTTTTTTTAGAGGTCATTATGGCAGAACGAATTATTACAGGTTTTCACGCAATAGAAGAAAAGGTATTAAAAGCAAAGGATTCTGGTAAAGCAGAAGGTATGCGTATTGTTTACAGTAAGCCAGGTCCTAGAGTAAAGAAAATTCTTGCGGCAGCAAAAGAAGCTGGTATTCCTTGTTCTCAGTCTGATGACAAAAGTCTTGACGGCATTGTTCAGGGGCTGCCAGAAACAAGCCGCGACCACAGAGGTATTGTGCTTTGTCTTAGTGGCGAACAGGCTAAAACCCGCAACCTGGTTGAATTTAATGAATGGCTTTTAGCAGCTGGGGCAAAATCAGAAGATGAGCGTCAGGTTGTAGTAGTTCTGGATTCTGTTACAGATCCCCATAATGTTGGTGCAATTATCCGTAGCTGTGACCAGTTTGGCGCAAGTCTTGTAGTTGTTCCTGAACGCCGCGGAGCAAAGGATGTTGAAAACAACGAGGTTATTGCCCGCAGTTCAGCTGGTAGTTCTGCGTGGGTGCCAGTTGCAGTTGTTAGCAATCTTGTTAGAACTGTGCAGCAGCTAAAAGAAAGCGGCTTCTGGGTTTATGGTGCGGATGCTGGTGGTTCTACATTGCAGGACGTACAGTTCGCAAATCGAACTGTAATTGTGATGGGCAGCGAAGGCACTGGTATTGCCCGCCTGCTTGAAGAGCAGTGCGACCAGATTGTAAGCATTCCAACCTGCGGAAAAATAGATAGTTTGAATGTGTCTGTTGCAGCAGGTGTATTATTATACGAAAATTACCGTCAGAGTCTTAAAAAATAACAACGTTAAAATAGAGGTTGTCCCAAAAGTAATGAGTGTAGCGCTCATTGAGCCCTTCGACAGGCTCAGGAACCACTCGTCGAAATGACTGC
>ERZ808026.299-NODE-299-length-10736-cov-3.432592_pt1 | contig 10736 bp, 10 predicted proteins | sample MGYA00380182_ERZ808026 | MGnify/ENA primary metagenome ERZ808026 (study PRJEB31490, sample SAMN06133376) | cow dung metagenome | isolation source: H9 | host: cow | place: China: Chengdu | collected 2015-05 ... | reverse complement strand
TAATGTTAAAAATTATGTTACTTATGTGGTTTTTTATATATAATTCACACGTAAATTTTATTTGACTTTAGATATTGTTGTTTTGGATATTGGAGATTCATATTGATGTTAAATAAATTATTTAAAGGTATTGTTGTCCCAACTGTTGTACTTGCTTCTATGTGTGCAAACGCTGAAGAAGATAAAGTTTTAAATGTTTATAATTGGAATGAATATATTGAACCTTCAATAATTCCTAAATTTGAAAAAGAAACAGGAATTAAGGTTACTTATGATTTATTTGATAGTAATGAAGTTTTGGATGCAAAATTATTTGCAGGAAAAACAGGTTACGATATTGTTGTTCCTGGGTCAGACTTTTTAGTTAGACAAATAAAGGCTGGAGTTTTCCAACCTTTAGATAAGAGTAAGTTACCTAATATTAAAAACTTAGATCAAGACCAATTAAAATTGTTGTCTAAATTAGATAATGGTAATACATATTCGTTACCTTATATGGCTGGTACAACTGGTATTGCATATAATATCGATATGATCGAAAAAAGATTTGGTAAAGGTTTTAGAGTTGATTCATGGGATATTCTTTTTAAACCAGAAAACATTGCAAAGTTAAATGATTGTGGTGTTGCGTTCTTAAATGCTCCTACAGAAGTTATTCCAACAGTAATGAATTATTTAGGCAAAGATCCTAATTCAAGTAAAATCAAAGATTACAAAGAAGCAGAAGAATTATTATTGTCTATCAGACCTTATATTACATACTTCCATTCATCTCAAAACATCAATGACATTGCTAATGGTGATATTTGTATAACATTAGGTTGGTCTGGTGATTTGATGCAAGCTAGAGATAGAGCTAAAGAAGCTAACAATGGCGTTAGGATTGAATATGTTGTACCTAAGGAAGGTGCGTTAATTTTCTATGATATGATGACTATTACAAAAGATGCTGAACATGTAGAAAATGCTTTAAAATTCATGAATTTCCTTATGAGAGAAGACATTTCGGCATTAAATTCTTCATATACTTCATATTCATGTGCTAATAAGGCAGCTCATCCATATATTTCAGAAGAAGTAAGAAACAATCCTAATATTTTTATACCTGATGAAATGATGAAGAAAATGTTTATTAAAGAAGTTCTTCCACAACGTTTATTAAGAGATTTAAACAAATTGTGGGATCGTGTGAAAGTAGGTAGAAAATAAAATTTTGTTTGGAGATTCAAGACTTGATTATGCAGAATGTTGATACCAAAGAAAAAGAAGAAGTTATGTTAACAAATAATACTACAGTTGCTAGTACAAAGAAAGAACGTAAGCCTCTTTTGGAAATTAAGGATTTAACTAAGTGCTACGACGCTAATTTAGCCGTTAACTCGGTAAATTTAACTATTTATGAAGGTGAAATTTTTGCCTTGTTAGGTTCTTCGGGATGTGGTAAGTCAACATTACTAAGAATGTTTGCAGGTTTTGAATCTCCGACTAGCGGTTCTATTTTATTGGACGGAAAGGATTTAACGGATATTCCACCATATAAACGTCCAATAAATATGATGTTTCAATCATATGCTTTATTCCCTCATATGTCTGTATATAAGAATATTGCATTTGGTTTGAAGCAGGAAGGTTTACCTAAGTCCGAAATTGATGAACGAGTAATGAAAATGTTAAAACTTGTTCATATGGAAGAGTATAAAGACAGAAAACCACATCAATTATCTGGTGGACAAAGACAGAGAGTAGCGTTAGCAAGATCTCTTGTAAAGCAACCACGTTTATTACTTTTAGATGAACCTATGGGTGCTCTTGACAAGAAATTAAGAGAAAAGATGCGCCTTGAATTAGTTGATATTATTGAAAGAGTAGGTGTAACTTGTGTTATGGTTACACATGATCAAGAAGAAGCTATGACAATGGCTGAAAGAATAGCAATAATGGATAGAGGAGAATTTATTCAGATTGGAGGACCTAGAGAAATATATGAAAATCCAAATTCATGCTTCTCTGCTGAGTTTATAGGTTCAATCAATCTATTTAATTCTGTATTAGAAACATCTTCTCCTGAAGCTGGTTCAATAATTAAATGTGATGATCTTGATAGTAAGATAGTATTAGATTTAGATGTAGACTTAGCTGACGGTATGGAAGTTACTGTTGCTATGAGACCAGAAAAGATATATATCGAAAAGACTCACCCTATTGATGAAAATGGTAATAAATTAACTTGTAATTATACAACAGGAGTTGTTAGTAATATTGCTTATATGGGAGATATTTCAATATACTATGTTACATTGAAATCAGGAAAAATTGTTAATACGACATTGCCTAATGTTGATCGTTTTAATGTGGGGTTACCTACTTGGAATGATGAAGTTTATTTAAGTTGGGATCCTGAATCTTGTATTACGTTGACTTTGTAATAAATCGATATTAGGTTGAATTATGAAAAAACTTTTAAAAAAAATAAAACGTCCTAGTTCCATAGATGGCTGGAAAAAATATGCAGTTATTTCTCTACCATACTTGTGGATGTTTGTTTTTTTCTTTATTCCATTTGCAATAATATTAAAGATAAGTTTTGCTGGAATTAATGAATATGGAATTCCTCCGTATACATCTTTATTTTCGTTTAATGAAGAGGAATCAACTTTAAGCATTAACCTTAATCTCTATAGTTATATTACACTATGGGAAGATGATTCTTATATTTTAGCTTATCTAAAATCATTAAGAGTAGCCTTCATATCAACTCTTATTTGTATTTTGGTTGGTTATCCTCTTGCTTGGGCAATATCAACTTGTAAACCTGCAACAAGAAATATATTTTTAATGTTGATCATATTGCCAAGTTGGACGTCTTTTTTAATAAGAGTTTACGCGTGGATAGGTTTGTTAAAAAGAGAAGGTATTATCAACGATATTCTTATTTGGTTAGGTATTGTTGATGAACCGATACAGTTATTACAAACTGATTTTGCTGTTTATTTAGGTATTGTTTATGCTTATTTGCCTTTCATGATTTTACCTTTATATACCGCACTAGTTCGCGTAGATTATACGTTAATAGAGGCAGGATATGATTTAGGTTGTAGACCGATTTCATGCTTCTTTAAAGTACTTGTACCACAAACATACAGTGGAATTATAGCAGGATCAATGCTTGTATTTATTCCTGTTGTAGGTGAATTTGTTATCCCTGAGTTATTAGGTGGTCCAGGTTCTAATTTAATTGGTAGGGTATTATGGAACGAATTCTTTAACAATAGAGATTGGCCGTTAGCATCTGCTGTGGCGACAATTATGTTGTTGTTATTGATTATTCCAATAATGCTGTTTTATAAGAATCAAAGAAAAGAAATTGTTGCAAGATAAGAGTAGTATAAAATGGGCTCAAAGATCAGATTTATTATTATATTCTTAGGAATGCTTTTTTTGTATGCTCCTATTGTGAGTTTAATAATTTATTCATTTAATGAAAGTAAATTAGTTACTGTATGGAGTGGGTTTTCATTTAAATGGTATTTTGAATTGTTTGCAGATAAACAAATGATGCAAGCTGTTGCTAATTCATTAATCATTGCCTTCTCCTCAGCAACAATGGCAGTTCTAATAGGGACTTTAGCTGCAGTAGTTTTAGTTCGAATCTCCAAGTTTAGAGGTGAAAATTTCTTTGCTCTGTTCATAACAGCTCCAATGGTATTGCCGGACGTAATCATAGGTTTATCATTGCTATTATTCTTTGTATTTTTGTACGATCTATTAGGTTGGCCAGAAAAAGGAATGATAACAATTTGGATTGCCATGGTTACTGTAACATCCACTTATGTTGCTGTAGTTGTTCGTTCTAGACTTAGAGAACTGGATAATTCTATTGAGGAAGCTTCTCTTGATTTAGGGGCGGGACCAATAAAAACGTTTTTCTTCATAACATTACCATCAATTTTCCCAGCAATTATTTCTGGTTGGTTACTTGCTTTTACTTTAGCGATGGATGATTTGGTAATAACATCATTTGTGGCTGGGCCAAGCTCTCAGACTCTTCCTATTGTCGTATTCTCTAGCGTAAGAAGAGGTTTGAATCCAGAAATTAATGCATTGGCGACAATTATTGTATTCATAGTGTCTGTCGCAACGTTTTTCTATTGGTTATCAAGAAATAGAAAGCTAAAGAAGAATAAATCGTAGAATGAAATTAATAGAGTATTGTTATAACCCTCCTCGTGATGAAATTGAATTTCTTTATGACGATAATGATATCTCTATAGTAATTAAACCTGCTGGTTTATTAACAGTACCTGGCAATGTGTCAAGAGATAGTCTTGTGGTAAGATTGAAGCAAAAAAATTTAAACTACAATCCTATTCATAGACTAGATACCAGTACGTCAGGTATTGTTTTGCTCAGTAAAAATAAAAGAGCAAATCAAATTTTGTCTAAGTTATTTTCTCTTAGAAATGTTCAGAAGTTTTATGTAGCGTATGTAAAAGGCATCATAAACAATGATTGTGGTGTTGTTAATTATCCTATGAGTCGTGACTTTTTAGCAAAGTCATATACCAATGCTCCTATTCAAAAAACTGATTATGTTAATGGTAAAAACGCTTTAACATTTTATAGAGTTGTTGCAAGAGAAGAACATTTGAATCGAACACTTGTTCTTCTTGAACCTTATACTGGTCGTACACATCAATTAAGACATCATATGAAGTGTATAAATCACTCTATTGAAGGGGACTGTCTGTATGGTGACGGAGTTGCGGGAGAGCGTTTAAAGCTTCATTCTTGTTATTTACGTTTTAATCACCCAACTTCTGGGGCGGTTATAAAAGTATTTGATACCCCAGAATTTTGTGCTCATGTGAATTTAGATTTATATCTTCCAGAATGAAGGGAAGAAACAAATTAACATTGTTAATACTTCTAGACGACCTAAAAGCATATCAACTATTAAAATTGATTTTTGATAGCTTGTTAGTACAGAGAAGTTTCCGTTAGGGCCGAAAGTTTCACCAATTGCAGGTCCAATGTTTGAAACACAGGAAATTGTTAATGAAATTGCCTCCATAAGTTCTATGCCACTTAGTGTTAAAAGCAGTGCACTTATTCCTGAAAGAATTAAATAAACAAGGAAGAATGTGATAATGGATCTGATAATGGTATCATTTACAGTTTGACCGTTGTATCTTTGAGGAAATATAGCGTATGGGTGCATTAGTTGTTTTATTTGTCTTTTAGTTAACGTATATAGAATTTGTAATCTAAAAAACTTTAATCCGCCACTAGTTGAGCCAGAACAACCACCTATAGGTAATATGATAAGGAACAATAGGGTAAGGAAGTCATTTTTTGTAGTGTAGTCATCAAGAGAAAAACCTGAGCTTGATAAAATATTAATAACATTAAACGTTCCAACTCTAATAGCATCGGAGATGCTGTAATTTTCCTTTAAATATAGATTGAGTGTTACTAATAAAGATATGAAAATAATTAAATATGTAAAGCCTTTAACTTGTTGGTCTTTAAATATATTTTTAATATTTAAATCTTTGAGGCATATAAACATAACGGCATACGGTAAAGAGCTTATAAACATAAATATTGCTATAGCCCAATGGATAGATCCGTTAAATACGTTTAGTGAGTTATTGGTTGTTCCCATTCCACCTGTTGACATGGAGGTTAATGCGTAATTAAAGGCGTCAAAGGTGTTCATTCCAAGTAATTGGTAGGTTAATACAGCAAAGATCGTTAGAACAAAATAAAGTAGCAAAATCCCTTTTGCTAATGATTTGGATTTTTGGGTTACGTTGCTATAATTTTGAGTTGAGTTTTCTGTTTGGAAAAGTTTCATTCCTCCAACGTTCAGGTTTGGTAAGATTGCTATACCAATCGCGATAAACCCGATACCACCCACGTACTGTAGTAATGAACGCCAAAGTATAACACTCTCTGGAGTTGTATCTATATTTGCAAGTACTGAGCTCCCTGTTGTAGTGATAGCTGAAGAGGATTCGTAGCAAGCACTTATGTAATTTAACTCGGTAATATAATACATCGGAATAGCAGCAAATAGCATGATTGTTATCCATACTAAAGATGTGAATAAAAACATATCTTTTACTGTTATACGTTCAAATTGAGCGTTTCTTGTAAAATATTTTGTAGTAATTCCTATAATTATCAGACAAGTAGACCACGCTAAGAATTCAGCACCACCTTTAGTAATTGATATGAAACTATATGCTGCAGGAATAAAACCGCATAAAGCCAAAAAGATAATGACATTGCTTAATAATGATAGAATTACTTTAATGTTTAGTACCATTTCAAATCCTAGTTATTATTCGATTTCATTATTTGTTTGTTTACTTCTGTATGCTTTTTGGAAGAAGTTAGCACAAGGTGTAAATAATTTGATTAAGTCTTTAATGTATTTTTTATTTGATATATAGAATATAATCCTATCATTTTCCTCAAATTCAAACTCAGAGTTTGGTATGTTAATTACATTATCTCTACTTACTGCACAGATTGTAGTATAAGGAGGTAATGTTATTTCAGAAAATTTTTTTCCAATAATATTACTTGTTTCTTTAGTACCATTAAGTACAACTTCTAAGCCTTCTGCTTCTCCTCTTCTTAGGGTCTTCACAGATTCAACACCGTTATGTCTAATATTTGTTAATAAAGCAGAAATTGTGGCATCTTGAGGTGAGATTATGATATCAATAGCATCACCTTCAATGATAGTCTTATAGATCTGTTTTTTGATTAGAACGATATTTTTCTTTGCTCCCATTTTTTTTGTAAGAACAGAAGACATTATGTTTTTTTCATCGCTTTCACTTACAGCTACAAATAAGTCTATATGATCAATATGCTCTTCTTGTAGAAAATCTGTATTAGAAGGATCTGAAAAACAGACTTCTACCTTTGTTTTATCAAATTCATCTGCTAGTTTTAAGGCTCTACTTTCATTTGTTTCAATGAGCTTTACGATATAATTTTTTGATAGCTTATGAGCTAGTTGAACACCGATATCTGTACCTCCAAAAATCATAATTCTTCGATATGGTGTTTCTAGTTTTTGCATAACAGACATGACATATCTTGTGTAACCTTTTAGTGTAACATAAAAGATTTCATCATCTGCTTCAATAATTGAGTTATTACTAACTTGAATGTATTTACCGTTTCTATAAATTGCGACAATATTAACAGGAACATTAGATATATGCTTAGTTATATGGTTAACAGGATAGCCTACTAATTCACCACCATAATACGCTTTTACACATGTTAATGAAATTTTATCGTTACAAAAGTCAGCAATATTTAGAGTGCCAGGATATTCAATTAGTTTTGATATTTCTTCAGTAATTAGATATTCTGGAGAAATAATATTGTCGATGTTAATCGAGTTTTTATTAAATAAAATGTCTTTTTCTAATAAGTAGTCGTTATTTCTGATTCTCGCAATCTTTTTAGGTGTTTTGAATAATGAAGATGCTAATTGGCATGCTAGCATATTTGTTTCATCTGAACCTGTAACTGCAATAATAAGGTCTGCGTTACTAGCATCGGCGTTTCTTAGTGTACCAGGAAATGAAGCATGTCCATTAACAACCTTTAAGTCATATCTGTTTTGAAGTAATCTTAATCTATCTACATCGTTATCAACAATGGTTATTTCATTGTTTTCATCAATAAGATATTCAACTAATCCTGTGCCTACTTCGCCTGCACCTAATATTATTATTTTCATAGACTACTTCTCATCTATCTTCATTATTTTTGCGTAATAAAATCCATCCATATTATTTTCACCAGGCATAATTTGAACACCAAAGTCTGTGTTGTGCTGATGGTCTAATTCTATAGGGATGTGTTTTGCATTTTTATGCTTCTCTAAAAATTTGCCTATTTGAATTTTATTCTCTTCTGGGAGTAATGAGCAAGTTGTATATATTAAAATTCCACCAGGTTTGAGAATTGACCACATATTTTCTAGAATTTTCTCTTGTAAATTAATAATATTCCTAATATCCTCTTCTGTTCTTATCCATTTAATATCAGGATGTCTTCTAATAACCCCGGTTGCAGAACAAGGAGCATCTAAAAGTATTTTGTCGTATTGTGGGTACGGACTCCAAGCTGAGTAATGAGCAGAAGCGTCATAGCATATAACTGTTGATTGAAGTTTTAATCGTTCTAGATTTTCGTAAACTCTTTGAATTCTATCTTTTTGACTATCTAAAGATACTAGCTTTATGTTGTCATATAATTCAAGGATATGGGTTGTTTTTCCGCCTGGAGCACAGCAACAATCAAGAATTATATCGCCTTCGTCTGCATTAAGAAGAGTTGATGAATATTGGGCTGCTAAATCTTGAACAAATATATAATCTTTATCAAAGTCAGGAATTTCATTGACATTTATAGGAGTTGTTATTTGAATAGCTCCCTTTAATGTTGGACTAACATAATAATCTATATTATTTTGCTGTAACTTTTGGGTATAAGTTTCTATAGAAATTTTTTTTGTATTAACACGAATCCATAGAGGGGGTTTTTGGTTTTGGTTAGATAATATACTTTCAATATAATCTTTTCCGTATTCGTTTTTAATTTTTTGTATGAGCCATTGCGGGCAAGAGTATTTGCTTTCGTATGATTTATTAACTAGTTTTATACACTCGTCATGCTCTCTACAAAAAGATCTAAGTACCGCGTTTATTAGGCCTTTAAAAGAATTTTTATCTAATTCATGAGCGCTTTTTACAGCCTCGTTTATTGAGGCGTAATCAGGTATTCTCATGTATTCTATTTGGTATAGGGCAACAATTATTATATTTTGAACGATAGCTTGCTTACCTTTTAAAGGTCGGTCGATAAAATTCTCACATATCGTTTTAAGTTGGATATAGTTTCTTACTACCCCGTTAACTATTTCTTTAATTAAAGATGCGTCCTTGTTGTCAGTGATGATTTTATCCGCAAGAAATATTTGGATTGATTTATTGTCGGAAAAAAAATTAGTAATTGTTTTTGCAGCAATACTTCTTGCAGATAATTTAATTTTCATTAAAGTCTTCCACCTGTTTTAAATAGCTCTTTGTTTCCATTTAAGATGTCAACTAATGACATAGGTTTTTTGTTTGGTAATTGAATTTTAATTAGTCTAATAATACCTTTAGCTGTAGTAATATCTAAGCCATTTTTAGATACATTGTGTATAACCCCTGTTTCCTTGAATGTGCTCGAACTATCAATAACTTCAGCTTCATGGATTTTAATGGTTAGGTTGTTGTACATAAAATAAGCCATTGGCCAAGGATTATATCCTCTAATTTTTCTGTGAATAATTTCTGCAGTATCTTCAAAAGTAATTTCTGCTTCTTCTTTGTTTAATTTCGCAGCGTATGTAACTAGAGATTCATCTTGCTTAACAGCGTTTGCTAGATAATCATCGATATTATTTAGTGTATTGATTAAAGTAGTTGCTCCTAATTGCTCTAATTTTAAATATAAACTTGAAGAGGTGTCACTATTTGTAATTTCTGTTTCTGAAATTAAAAGCATTTCACCTGCGTCTAATTTTTCATTGATTTTGATTATTGTTACACCAGTTGTCTTGTCGCCTTCTAATAATGACCTTTGAATAGGAGCAGCTCCTCTCCATCGCGGTAAAATAGAACCATGAACGTTTATACAACCTTTTTTAGCGGCTTCAAGAACAGCTTTAGGTAGAATAATACCGTAAGCGACCACTACCATTATGTCAGCGTTTAGCTCTTTTAATTGATTGATGTCTTCTTCGTTTTTGAAGTTAAGTGGTTGAAAAACAGGGATATCATTTTTTAAAGCTACTTCCTTTACAGGTGAATAAGCAAGAGTATGACCTCGTCCCTTGGGTCTGTCAGGTTGTGTGTACGCGGCTACAACATTAAATTTATTGTCAATAAGAGCTTTTAAGTGTGTAGCTGCAAAATCAGGAGTTCCTGCGAAAACAATTCTCATTTTATGCCTTATTTTTACTTTGGTTTTTTCTTTCTCTAGCAAGTTTTTCTGCTTTCTTTCTATATAAATTTACCTTTAGAGGTGATAGGTAGTCAATAAATAGCTTCCCGTCTAAATGGTCAAGTTCGTGTTGGATACAAATAGCTAATAATTCTTCTGCATCAATTGTAAATTCTTCACCCTTTAAGTTTTGGGCAGTAACTTTTATTTTTAAAGCTCTATCTACATGAGCTCTTAAACCAGGAACACTTAAGCATCCTTCGTCAATTCCTGTTTCTCCAGATTTTTCAGTAATTTTCGGATTGATTAGTACTAATTGATCCTTAGGATCTTTGTTTCCTTCAATATCGATGACACATATTTTTTTATGAATTCCAACCTGTGGAGCTGCAAGACCAATGCCTTCGTTTTCATACATAGTCTCAAACATATCATCTATGAGTTCATTTATTCTTGGTGTAATTTCCTTAACCTCTTTCGATACTTTGTTTAAAACAGGATCTCCTATTTCTCTAATTGTTCTTATTGCCATTTTCTACCTCTTCTTTCTTTAGGCTCAACACCTAATATGCATTAATTGGATTAAAGTCAAACTGTACGCTATCTTTATTCCATTGTTCACTATTAATATAACTTTCCAACTCATCTTTTACATTTACAAGTATTTGATAATCCTTGTGCTTTACGTAAAAAACATGTCTGTATATATC
>ERZ808026.298-NODE-298-length-10738-cov-2.960604_pt1 | contig 10738 bp, 13 predicted proteins | sample MGYA00380182_ERZ808026 | MGnify/ENA primary metagenome ERZ808026 (study PRJEB31490, sample SAMN06133376) | cow dung metagenome | isolation source: H9 | host: cow | place: China: Chengdu | collected 2015-05 ... | reverse complement strand
AACATTTCCAACTGGGCGGTATTGATTAGGTTAAAGGGTACTATTTAAGGGACAGTATAAGAATATGGCAAGTTTTAAGATTTGGAAAAATAAAATAAAACAGGCATGTGTCGATGCTGGAACTTATAAGCCTTATTTTGAATCAGTTATCGATACCTTAGCGATGATTTTAGAGAAACGTGATCAGGCTGAGAAGCTGCTTGAGGGTGAACCAGTCATCGTTGAGCATACCAACAAAGGCGGCAACACTAATCTCGAACAACATCCGGCTGTCAGGTTAATTAATGACCTTAACCGTGATGCGTTGGCTTACTGGAGAGACTTGGGACTTACTCCGAAGGGACTTAAGGTAATCAACGAGAGCGCTTTAAAGGAGCAGAAGGTCGATGCTCTGACACAGGCCTTGAAGGAGTTGAGCTAATTGAAAGCAAAGTCATATAAGGATATTGCAATTAAATATGCCAGGGATGCAGTTGAGGGTAAGTCGATAGTTGGTAAAGAGGTAGTTTTAGCGTGTCAGAGATTCCTTGATGATATGGAGCGGTTCGACCTTCACGAAAAAGAACCTGATTTCGTTATTGGAATCATTGAGAAGCTGATGGTTCACAAGCAGGGCGAGTCAATGGATGGTAAGAGTTTGGTTAATAAACCGCTTCTACTTCAGCCATGGCAGATATTTTGTGTGTACAACTTGGTGGGATTCTATCTGAAGGGAACAGATGAGAGGAGATTTAAAGAGGCTTTCATTTTTGTTCCAAGAAAAAATGGCAAAGCTGTCAGCCTTGATACGGAAGTTCCGACACCTGATGGCTGGAAATTAATGAAAGATATTCATGTAGGCGACTATGTGTTCGGACAAGACGGGCAGCCTTCACGAGTCCTTTACGAATCCGAAATCTTCCATAAACCGATGCTTGAAGTTACGTTTGACGATGGCACGAAAATCAAGGCAAGTGCCGACCATATATGGACGGTTCAAACGAAGGAAAGCCGAAGGACAGCAAGAAGAGTTATCAAGAGAATTAACGGCTCGAAGCAAAATCTCAGGAAGTCAGATGGCTGGTATGATTTAACAACCATCGACATGCTTAATGACTTTAAGAGAGAGAGAACAGATGGCAAGGGAATCGAGTACAAATACCGTGTTCCGATTTGCAGAGCGGTTAACTATCCCAATAGAGCACTCCCAGTTGACGCTTATACGTTAGGAGTATGGCTCGGTGATGGAAGTAAAACAGATACGCTTATAACTTGCTCTGACCAAGATAAAGACGAAATGATGAAGCTTCTTACAGAAGAAGGACATACTTGTGCTTGGCACAAAAGCTTGAACAGAGCCGGGAATATAGCTCTTGACAGACGTTTAAAGGGTGGAGCTAGAACTAATGCTCTTCGAGAAGCCTTAAAAGGGCTGGGGGTATGGAACAATAAACACATCCCTGATATATATATGCACTCGTCAATCTCTCAGAGATTAGCCTTGCTGCAAGGATTAATGGATACAGACGGCACTTGTTCAAAAGCTGGTGAATGCGAATTCACGCAGAAGAGTAAAATAATTGCAGAGCAAGTTTTCAAATTAGTGAGCAGTTTAGGCCTGAGGGCAAAAATAAAAGAGAAACGTGCTAAATGCAACGGTAAAGATGCAGGCATCGTTTACAGAGTTTTATTTTTTACAACAAAATCAATGCCTTGTTTCAGATTGCAGAGGAAAAAAGATAGATTAAAAGATGAACTACAACCTCGAATGAATGCTAAAAGCATCGTAGATATTAAGAGTATACCTATTGAAGCATCGAAATGCATCAAGGTTGATAATCCGTCACATTTATTCTTGGTCGGAAGAGGATATATCACAACCCATAACACGCTATTTAATGCAGGACTTGCTTGGGGACTGGCGCTCCTCGAGCGGAGAAGTGGCTCAAAAATATACATAGTGGCTTCGTCTCTCAAGCAAGCTCAGCAGTCATTTGAGGATATCATCTACACTCTGAAGTATCGAAAATTGATTCAGAATTTCAGAGTTAGAAACAATAACGCAGAGCATTCGATTCAGTATGAGTTCATCAACGAAAACGGAGAACCTGACGGTTCAATTTATATCGAAGCTTTGGCGGCAAACCCCGATGCTCAGGATTCATTTAACTGCAATATAGCCATAGCTGATGAGATTCATGCATTCAAGAAGGCGGCTCAATACAACCGATTTAAGGAAGCAATGAAGGCTTATACCAATAAGCTGATGATTGGTATCACTACAGCCGGTGATAACATGAACTCATTTTGTTACCGCCGTTTAGAGTATGCAGTCAAGGTTGTTAACGGGACTGTTAAAGATGACACGCTATTCACTTTCGTGTCTCGTGCGGATCAGGATGAGAACGGTGAAGTCGATTACACAAACCCGATTCAACATCAGAAGGCTAATCCGAACTATGGAGTGACTATTCGACCTGAGGAAATCATGAACGATGCACTACAGGCTCAAAACGATCCACAGCAACGTAAGGACTTCTTAAGCCGCTCCTTGAATATATATACCACAGCAATGAAAGCCTACTTCAATATTGAGGAGTTCAGAGCTTCAGATAAGAAGTATGACTGGAATCTCAAGGAGCTGTCAAAGTTACCGATAGAGTGGTATGGCGGAGCAGACCTCTCCAAGCTGCATGACTTAACAGCGGCGGCACTATTCGGACATCATAAGGAATCGAACACAGACATCGTTATCACGCATGCATTTTTTCCAGTAGTGAATGCGGCTAAAAAGGCAGACGAGGACGGAATCCCACTCTTCGGATGGGCAGATGATGGATGGTTAACAATGAGCAATACTCCGACTGTTGAGGTTTCTGATATCGTGAAGTGGTTCATGTTCATGCGTGAAATGGGATTCAAGATTAAAGAAGTTGGACACGATAGGAAGTTTGCTCGTGAATACTTCATCGAAATGAAGAAGGCGAAGTTCAACATCGTTGACCAACCTCAGTATTTTTACTTGAAGTCGGAAGGATTTAGACATATAGAGAAGTCGGCTAAGGATAAGCGGCTTTATTACTTACATTCAGATGCCTACGAATACTGCGTGCAGAATGTTAGAGCAATCGAGAAGTCGGACGATATGATTCAGTATGAAAAAGTTCAATCTGAACAACGTATCGACTTATTCGATGCTTCGGTATTCGCATGTGTGCGGTATCTGAATAACTTAGAAAAAGGAACACGAAGAGGATGGTGGGATGAGTAGATTATTTAAGAGACAAAAAAGAAATAACAGTGCTGTCGGCTTCCTACTCGGTAGCGGTGACGATGATATCTGTATCAGCGGATACACTCCACTTGACCACAACCCCGAGATCGTGACGGCATGCCGTAAGATATCCGAATTGGTCGGAATGCTTACGATTCATATTATGGAAAACACGGAGAGCGGAGATAAGAGGATTGTCAATGAGCTGTCGGCGAAATTGGACATCAACCCAAATGCTGTGATGACTCGAAAGACCTTTATTGAAGCCATAGTTATGAATATGCTTCTCTATGGTAAGGGCAATGCTTTCGCCCTGGTTAATACGGTAGCCGGGGACAATGGTTCAAGATACATCGGTTCAATCGTACCAATTCCAGCTTATAAGGCTATCATAAATCCATCGGTTGATGGGTATAGTTATACGGTTAACATCAACGGCATTAACTATGATCCTGATGAAGTACTCCACTTCCGCTATGGAGTTGATAAGACTTATCTGTGGAAAGGATCGGGAGTTAATGTCTTACTCACTGACTTGGCGGCTAACCTCAAGCAGGCATCCAAGACAGAAAGAGCTTTCTTCTCGTCAAAATGGAAGCCTTCAATGGTAGTTAAGGTTGATGCTTTAACAGAAGAGTTCGCATCACCTGAGGGAAGAAAAAAGCTGCTTAATTCATACGTTGAGAGTTCAGAAGCTGGTGATCCGTGGCTGATACCAGCTGAACAGTTCCAAGTAGAGCAGATTAAACCTCTGTCACTCGCAGATTTGGCGCTCGCTGATAACGTGAAGCTCGATAAACAGACAGTAGCGGCTATCTTAGGAGTTCCGAGCTTCCTCTTAGGAGTTGGGGAATACAATAAAAACGAATGGAACGGCTTTATCAACTCGACCATCAAGTCGATAGTTACGGACTTACAACAGGAGATGACAAAGAAGCTGATTCTTTCTCCGAAATGGTACGTTCGCTTCAACATCATGTCGCTGCTTGATTGGGATATCAATCAGATTAGCTCAGTATTCTGTGCTTTAAACGACAGGGGAATCGTGGACGGTAACGAAGTCAGGGACAAGATAGGAATGTCACCGAGAGAGGGACTTGATGAGTTAAGAGTGCTCGAAAACTACATACCGGCTGATATGGCTGGCGCTCAGAAGAAGCTTATTCAGGAGGATGAATAGATGGAAAGAGAAAGAAGACAGATGAGGACAGCTGATGCTGAATTCATCACTAGGGAGGGAACAGACAGCAGTAATCCGTGCATTGAGGGTTATTTCGCTGTTTTCAATAGCAACTATGACTTAGGGTATGGAATGAGCGAATCAATAGCACCTCATGCATTTGATGGAACAATCTCAGATGACGTTAGGGCGCTGATAAACCATGATACCACCTTAGTTCTTGGAAGGACTTCGGCGCACACGCTGGAGCTTCGACAGGATGAACACGGACTTTGGGGACACATCGATATCAATCCGAACGATACCGATGCGATGAACCTATATGCACGAGTTCAGAGAGGTGATGTCACTCAGTGTTCTTTTGGCTTTGACATTCTTGACGAGGAAACCGAATTCCGAGGAGAGGATGAAGTGCATTGGACTATTAAAGCCGTTAAATTATACGAAGTCAGCTGTTGCACGTTTCCGGCTTATCAGGAGACTTCCATATCTGCACGTCAGGCAGACCTTGAGGAAATCAAGAAGAGAAGTCTTGAAGCATGGAAAGAGAAAATGAAAAACAAATTAGGAGGACAGGATTGATGGCACTTAGATCATTGATGCTCGGCAAGAAGCTGAGCGAAAAGAAAAAGAGCCTTGATGAAATCAGACAGAAGATAGCAGGATTCGAAGCCCGTGAGGCTGAGCTTGCACAGGCTATCGAGGAAGCTTCTACTGATGAGGAAAAGGCTACAGTCGAGGAAGCTGTCGAAGAGTTTGAAAAGGAAAAGGCTGAGGCAGAAGAGGCAGAAAAGAGCCTTGATGCAGAGGTTAGAGAGCTTGAGACAGAACTCGATGCAGTTGATGCAAAAGAAGAGCCAGTTCCGGAAGCAAGAGCCAAGGAAGAGGTTAAAGAAACAAGAGAAAAGGAGATTTTAAACATGAAGAAGAGATTCAGAGACATGTCATTCGCTGAAAGAACAGCATTCGTTCAGCAGGACGAGGTTCAGAGCTTCCTTGGCGAAGTTAGAACCGCAATCAAGGAGAAGAGAGCCATCAGCAACGCTGGTTATCTCATTCCACAGGTAATCCTTGGACTTATCAAGGAAAACATCGAGGAGTATTCAAAGCTTTATAGCCGTGTAGACCTTAGACAGGTTGCAGGTACAAGCAGAATGGTAATTGAGGGCGCTTATCCTGAGGCAGTATGGACAGAGGCTTGTGCTAATCTTAACGAGCTTGACCTTAGCTTCAGCAAGGTTGAAGTTGACGGATATAAGGTAGGCGGATATATCAAGGTTTGCAATGCATCGCTTGAGGATTCAGACATCGACCTTGCCGGCGAGATTATCACAGCACTTGGCCGTGCTATTGGTATCGCTCTTGATAAGGCTATCATCTTCGGTACAGGAACAAAGATGCCAACTGGTATTGTTCCAACTCTTAAGGCTGTTGCTAGCACTCCAAACGTAATCAGCCACGCTAATACTGTTACAGGTAAGGCACTCGTTCAGGCTCTCATTGCTGACATCGCAAAGGCTAAGGGTAACTACTCAAGAGGAGTTAAGACATGGGTAATGAACGAGACTACTTATTCATATCTCCTTGCTCAGCTTGTTGAGGTAGATGCTAACGGTGCTTACGTTTCAGTTGTTAACGGTACCATGCCTGTTGTTGGCGGCGACATCATCGTCCTCAATACTATGCCTGACTATGTTATCGTAGCTGGTTACTTTGACCTTTACCTTCTCGCTGAGAGAGCCGGCACAGAATTCAACACATCAGAGCATGCATTCTGGACAGCAGACCAGACTGGATTCAAGGGAACAGCTAGATATGACGGTAAGGTCCTTATCAATAACGGCTTCGTAGCTATCGGAGTTAATGGAGCAGATGGCGATGATATGACTACAACATTCGCTTCTGATTCAGCAAATTTATAACCAGTCTCACCGTAGCGGCCGCATCCGCTGAGACAGATTTTTGGGGAACAACTGCTGCTCAGATGCAAACAGGGGTTACCGTAAGCGGCAAATCAATCACAGGTACACTTCACAAGCAGACATCCGGTCAGATAGTAACTGACTGGGGACAGGGTTACTTCATCGGTCTTCACTTTACTCCTGACTCAGATGCCACAGTTACAAAGGTTGGTCTTGTACCATCTGCTGGAAGTGGTCTCGTGGCTCTTGATGATGATAACCTCGCAATGTTCAAACTTACTGATATATCACAGCAGAAGCTTAGAGTTGTATCAAGCAGACCAGGAGAGGAAAAGATTTGGGAGTTCGACCTTAGCGGTCTGACACTCTCAGAAGAATAAGGAGGTGCTAGCATGGTAGTTATCGCACCTAAACCATCTGTGGAAGCTCCAAAAGCTGAACCACAGAAGACAGTAAAGAAGCCAGTTAAGAAGCCAGTTAATAAGTGAGGTGAGCAGATATGGCAGAGTGGAGCAATACAACAACAGCAACATGTTTAACTATGGTTAAGACAGACCTTGGAATCATGACCGCTACTGCTTACGATGCTCGGCTTACTCAGTACATTGGAGCGGCTAAGTCGGCTATTGTTCGGGAGGGTGTCGCAACCCTCTCGGATGAGGTCGAGGATGTTCAGCTTGTGGCGATGTACGCAGGTTGGCTGTGGCGAAAAAGGGATACAGGCGAAGGAATGCCAAGGAATCTGAGATGGATGCTCAATAACCGCATCTTCTCGGAGAAAGCGAGGTCATAAATGGACACAGTAATCAAGTTAATTTCACAGACCTTAACCACTGATGAACTCGGCTATCCGATAGCTTCTGAAACATTTTACGAGATTTTCGCAAAACGTAGGAGCATAACCCAAACGGAGTTCTTTTCTGCTGGAAAGAATGGCATCACTCCCGACTTTTCGTTCGAAGTTAACGATGCAGAGTATCATGGTCAGAGGCTCTTGGAGTACGAGGGAAAGCGATACGAAATCTACAGGACATATCAGCCTAATAATGATACCGTTGAGCTTTACGCAGGATATAAGAGCGGAGTAACGGACTATGTACCTAAGGAGGCGAACGGAAATGGGGATAACAATCAATCCGGATCAGCTTCAAGCGACAGTTCAGGGGATGCTGTCAATGATTCCTCAGCAGGTTGATAACGTCATTGACGAAGCATCCAAGGTTGTTAGTAAGGAAGCTGTGAACAAGTTGAAAGCTTCATCACCTAAAGGCAAGGGCAAGAAGTCAGGGCGATATGCCAAAGGCTGGAGCACGAAAAAAGTTGATAATATGACGGTGGTCTATAACCGAACTGACTACCAACTGACTCACCTTTTGGAAAATGGTCACGATATCGTCAAAAACGGCAAGAAAGTCGGTCATTTTAATGGTATAAAGCACATCAAGCCAGTTGAAGAAGAAGTTCAAGAACGAATGGTTGAGGAAGTCGAGAAAGGACTTGATAAGCTATGATTCACGAAATCGAAGTAAAGCAGATACTTAGCGAAACAGGTATTCCAGTATATCGAGGACATGCTCCAGTAGGGACAGCAGTTCCATACATCGTTTATACGGTGGATTACGGCAGTAACTTCGGGGCAGATAATATAACGTACATGAAGATACCATCTTATAGGGTGGAACTTTATGATACCGCTCCTAATTTATCGACAAGGGAGCTTATTGAAAATAAATTAACCGAGGAAGGAGTTAAGTTCGTATCCGATGAAGCAGATCAGGAAGACGAACAGCTCTACCTCACTATATATTCATTCGGAGGTTTAAACTAATGGATAATAAGGTTCATTTCGGACTTAAAAATGCTTATTACTTCCCGATGACAGAGGTTACCGATCCAGTTAGTGGAGAGGTAACAACTACATATGGCGCTCCGGTTAAATGGCCGGGTGCTGTGTCAATCGGACTGAGCAATAATGCATCACAGACAGATTTCTACGCAGATGACGGAGTTTACTACGTTACTTCTTCATCATCATCCTATGAGGGTGACTTTGAGAGTGCTTCAGTTCCGAGACAGTTCAAGAAGGATATCTACGGATTCATTGAGGATTCAAACGGAGCTCTTATCGAGACAAAGAATCCTATAACTAAGTACTTCGCTTTCGCTTTCGAGACATCAGGCGATATCGGAGGACAGAGGACTATATTCTATAAGTGTTCCGCTTCAATCCCTGAGGCTTCCTCAGCTACCACAGAGGATGGCACAGAGGTTCAGACTCAGACTATTACCATCAAGGCAATCGGCCGCGCTGATACAGTTACTCTCGGCGGTGAGGAAAGACAGCTTATTCAGGCTACTCTTAACAAGGGCGATACTGGATATAGCACATTCTTCAATGCTCCATATGTGCCAGCTTCAGTGGTTGTGAAGCCATCTGTAACAGTTAAGGGTTCAACTGTTCTTTCAGTTGACGAAACAGAGCAGCTCGTTGCGGTTGTGGTTCCAACAGGCTCAGAGGTAACTTGGTCAACATCTGATGCTACTAAAGTTACAGTATCAGAGACAGGTCTTATCACAGGTAAGGCTACAGGAACAGCCAACATCACAGCATCTATCACTATTGACGATGCTACTTATTCGGATGTATGTGCCGTCACTGTCGAAGCTTAATCGTTGTAAAATTTACAACTGAATAGGGTGGAGTTCCCTCGGGAGCTTCGCCCTTGTTTTTTAAGAAGGGAAGGGATAAAAATGAAACAGTTAATTGAGATAGGTGGCAAGCCTACAGAATTTGAAGCATCAGCGATGACAGACCACATGGTCGATGCGATTTTTAAGATTAACATCGCTTACGCTGTTACTCACACGGAAGGGAATGAAGAAAAGTTCCCTGATTTAGTTAAGAAAATAGCGTTCGTCATGATTAAACGTGCTGAGCTTGGTGGATGGAGGAAGGTCGAGAGTCTGACACAGGATGATTACTTCGACTGGCTCGACTCCATCGATTCATATTCCGTTGAATCAGCCGCACAGGAAATCATGACACTTTATGCGAATAATAAAAAAACGGCGGTACATCCAAAAAACTGAATGAACCCACTAACCGAGTGATGACTTCAGCTCTGTTAATTCTGAGGGCAAAACAAGTAGGATTCACTCTTGATGAAGTCGACTCGTTGACGTGGGGACAGTTGATGGACGTGATCACCGAATCATCAAATGATTCATATAAGTATCCGAAGATGGGAACATCGGAGGATTATAAGAAATTAATGGGGATTTAAACAATGGCTGGAAGCATTAAGGGAATTACTATCGAGATTGAGGGAAAGACGAGCGGACTGGTCAAGTCGCTTAATGACGTCAATAAGAGTCTGAAGATGACTCAGGACAGCCTTAAGACGGTTAATAAGGCACTCAAGCTTGATCCAAAAAATCTCGATACTTTAAAAACTAAACAAGGCTTATTGAACACTGCCATTGATGAGACTAAACAGAAGCTCGAAATGGAGAAGCAAGTCGCTCAGGATGCGGCTAAGGCTCTTGAAGAGGGAACTATCACCAAAGGACAGTATGATGCTTTACAAGCTGAGGTTGCCAAGACCACAGCGGAGTTGAAATCTCTTGAGGAAGAAGCTCAGAGGACAAATCAGACCATCGGCGAGCTTGGCGGCAATACGTCAGGACTCAAGTCACTTGGTTCGGCTATTCAGTCAGCTGGTAGTCAGATTGAATCGCTCGGCACGAAGGTTAAGGCTGTCGGGGACAATATGCAACAGCTTGGCGGCAACCTCACGAAGTCAGTAACAGCTCCAATCGTGGCAGTTGGCAAGACAGCACTCGACAGCTTCAATGAAGTTGACGGGGCGATGGATACTGTCATCAAAAAGACAGGAGCTACAGGAGCGGAAGCGGATAAGCTTAATGACCTGATGAAAGAGCTGGCTACTTCTTCGGATATAGCCGGAACATCGTTCGATGAAGCTTCAGTCGCTGTTGGTGAGATTAATACGAGATTTGGAGCGACTGGTGATGAACTTAAGGACTTATCCAAGGAGTTTATTAAATTCGCCAAGATAAATGATACTGACCTTAACGGCTCGATAGATTCCGTTCAGAAGGCTCTTACATCGTTCGGAATGGATGTTAAAGATGCAGGAACTCTGATGGACGTACTTACTAAGGAGTCACAGAAGACAGGCATTTCCGTTGATACCTTGGCGAGTGGCTTAATAAGTAACTCAGCGGCTTTCCAAGAGATGGGAATGTCAGCATATCAAGCAGCTGACTTCATGGCTCAAGTAGAAGTGAGTGGTGCTGATGTATCAACCGTCATGAGTTCGATGCAAAAGGCTCTTAAGAAGTCGGTCAGCGAAGGCAAGA
>ERZ808026.297-NODE-297-length-10753-cov-5.653054_pt1 | contig 10753 bp, 12 predicted proteins | sample MGYA00380182_ERZ808026 | MGnify/ENA primary metagenome ERZ808026 (study PRJEB31490, sample SAMN06133376) | cow dung metagenome | isolation source: H9 | host: cow | place: China: Chengdu | collected 2015-05 ... | reverse complement strand
TGAAACAGCGACCTTAAAGGGGGTCTGGGGTCTCCCCAGAGCTAGCGTTTTTGGCAGTCTCTTTCTGACTGGTAGTATTTTCATAATGCCAATAAACTGACATCTCGCATGTCATTGCATGCTCCACTCCCGGCGCAATTATTTTGCATCCACGCCAAGACCGAACAGCGCAAAATCTCCTCTGCAAGGATCCTCTGGCCAGATTTCTTTTAGTGCTTCTGTTATTTTTACCGCAGTTTTATACGAACCAGAAGCCTTTTCTGAAATAATGCCCATTTTTATAGCTTCCTGCAATACATGGGTATCCAGCGGAATAATCAGTTCGCTCTCATCAAACCACTCCCACAATCCTAAATCTACCGGCGAATTTTTCCTGACCATCCATCGTAAAAACATGTGCACCCGCTTGTTAGCACTGCACTTTCCTTTTGGAACAATTGCGCAGTCCCCAAAAGCCTTTGCAATTTCTTCCAGCACACAAACCGCCACAGAACATTCTGCAGCTCTACTCTCAGCCTTAATCCTAAAAAACTCTCCAAAAGTTTCCGCAGACTTCAATATCCGGGCACAACTCCTGAAAAAAATCTTCATATCAAAATACGAATAAAAACGATAAAACTTTTTTTCATCATTTCCATCCGGGCTAAAAAAAGAATTTTCAAAATCACCAGAACAAAGCCACTGTGCCAACCCGCCAGCCTTATCTGCAAGTTCAAAAATATATTTTATTTTAGGAATAAACTGTTTGCGATTTCCAAAAGAAAGCATTGCAGCCGTAAAAGCCGCAACTTCCACATCGCGAACCTGCGTATACCAGCGCAAAAACTGGCTCGGGTCCTCCTTAACAAAGTCCGCTGTTTCATATTTTTCTGCAAGCTCTCCCAATCGCAAGCATAAATCTTTCGTCATATTTTCTACCCTAAAAAAAAGCGGTGGCACCTTTCAACCACCGCTCCGCAAAAAGATTATCTAGCCAGATATCTCTGAATATATTCGTAAAGGAACTCTACAGTACCATCAATATCAAGCTTGCTTGAATCAATACAAATGTCGTAAGCAGAAACATCGCCCCATTTACTCTGACAGAAATAATCATGGTAAGCACGGCGTTTTTTGTCATGACGTTCAATAGTTTTTACAGCAGTTACTGCATCCATTTCCCGCTTTGTCATAACACGCTTAACCTTTGCATCAAGATTGGCACGAATAAAAATCTTAACAACATCAGCCAATCCAAGGAAAATTTCATCTGAACAACGACCAAGAACAACAAACGAATCACCATCTGCTGCCCTCTGCTTTAACAAATTGAACTGCATTTCAGCAAGATTCAATTCCGGTGAATTAGACATTCCTCGCACAGTTCTACTGAAAAACTTCTTTCTAGCCTTTTCATCAAATTTATGAAGAACATTAGTATCAATATTATTTACATTGTAAATCGATTCCAAAAGCTTTCTGTCATAAAATTCCATTTCAAGCTTATTTGCAAGTTTTTCACCAATTTCACGACCACCACTGCCATATTCGCGGCTGATGGAAATAATAATCTGTTTTTCCATAGTCACACCCCCAAACGTTGCATTACTCAATTTCTATAGGAAACCTATACTATAAGTATCGCACGAAAATGAAGATTGTGCTAATTAATAATACAATAATTGTTGCTGGAGCCGAAATTTTACAGTACTGTCCCCATCCAACAGGATAACCAGACTTCTGGGCAACAGCCATTCCAACAACGTTGGCAGAAGCACCAATTGGAGTTCCAGAGCCACCAATATCTGTACCTATAGAAAGAGCCCATGCCATAGTGCGCAAATCAACACCTGTAGCACCAGCCAAAGCACTGATTACAGGAACCATTGTAGCCGCAAACGGAATATTATCAATGAATGCAGATGCAAACGCAGAAACCCAGATAATAATTGCAATCATTACATAAGCATTTCCAGCAGAAACCTTTTCAATGAACGAAGCAATCAATTCCAGAATATGAGTCTGCTCAAGACCACCGACAACAACAAACAATCCCATAAAGAAAAGAACAGTTGGAAAATCCACTTTCTTCATTATGATAGAAAGATATTTTGCATTTGCGATTACAGTAATTATAGCAATTCCAAGACCAATAGTTGCAACACTCAAATGAGTCTGTCCGTGAGTTATCAAAAGAACAACAGCAAGACCAAAAATCACACTGGAAATGCCAAAACCTTTTTTATCAGTAATAGCCTGCTCAGGAACAGGGAATTTTGAAGTATCAACTTCGCCCTTAGTTACAAGCTGTTTTCTGCACGCAAAGTAGAAATAGAAAATCATTACAACAAGAGCCACGCCGGCAATTGCACCAGTGTTTGTCAAAAAGTCTACAAATGAATATCCAAGTTTTGAACCAATGATAATGTTCGGCGGATCACCACACATTGTAGAAGAACCACCTAAGTTTGCACAGAAAATCTCCGCAAGAATCATAGGTACAGGATTAAATTTCAAAAGTCCTGAAAGTTCAACAGTAACAGCGGCAAGAAACAAAATAACAGTAATAGAATCAATGAACATCGAAAGAATCGCACTCATCAGCATGAATACAATAAAAATCGAAATTACCTTGTACTGAACAGCCTTTGCAAGTCTAAGACAAAGCCAGCGGAAAAATCCTACTCTAGCCATACCTTCAACCATAATCATCATTCCTGTCAAAAAGATGATAGTAGCCCAGTCAATTCCCTTTGATTCATTTTCCCCAGCTGCCGTATACCAGAAACCAGCTGTAAAAATGTTATGAACATTCAATGTTTCTTTTATGGATTCAAAAGTTGAATATTCCTTACCAAAAAAGTGAATATCCAGTTGCATCCCTAAAACAAACACCAGAATCAACGTAAGTGCACCGCAAACCAGTGTGGTGTACTGCTTTGGAAATCTTTCTGTAATAATCAGACCGAACATTACCAGAAAAATTGCCACTGCTAAAATCTGTGCAATCATACTACGCCTCTATGTTTTTTGAAAAAAAAGACAACAAGTATTTGACACCTGTTGTCTGATTTCTCTCGCAATAATTATAGTGTTTTAAATCAAATGATACAATCTAATGCAGTTATTTTTACTACTTTGCAGTAGAACCTGCCACAACAGTTACTTTGCCATTTTCAACAAAAACGTCTTTTATTATTTCTTCTTCTACAACTTCACCTTTACTCAGATATCTGATTGTAACATCATAGCTTCCTGGTTTAACAGAGAAACCAGCCGAATTTGCCATGTGAGGAAAAAATACCGCCTGACGAATATCTGCTTTTTCTGCATCTACAATTAAAGGCATTGCAATTGGAAGTGCAAGTCTGGAACTATTATATGAAATCTGAGCAATTGAACGAACTACATCAGAAGGAGCATTTTCCATCAAAATTCTTGATGAAATTACAGTTGTCAACGCAGTAGCATTTTTTACAATATTTCTGACAACACTTCGATTAAAAGCACCATATTGTTTTGATTTTACATCATCTAAAACAGCAGCATCAAAATTTTCAACTAAAGCTGCTTTTTTTACTTCTCCATTGGAAAGTGAAATTTCTACAGCATCAACCAGGTGCTTTTGGGGCAAAAACTGAGGATATGTAAATTTAAAATAAATCGGAACACCTTCCACAGCGCCCACAAAAATAAGTTTAGATGAACATTCTGATCTTTGCCCAATCAATCCAGAAAGAGCAAGAACTTCAAGATGACCTTTATTCTTAGGAACTTCTAAAACTTCTGATAAATCAAGGGAAGAATTATCTTTTTTTAAAACAGAATAAAAGTCTCTGGCATGTTCATTATCACCATAAGCTGCATAAACAACAGTTCCTAAATAAGACATAAGAGGTGAAGTTTCATACTGACTTTGATATTTTTTTGGAGCTTTAAATTTATTGGTATCAATATTAATTCCACCTTTATATAACATATCCAAAGACTTTGAAACAGTAGAATTTTCAAGGAAATTACCAGACTCATCTTCAATCTGACGTTGTTTAAGTATCAAATCGTTAATAATATCTCTGTACGTACCAGTGTAATCATTCATTACTCCAACAGCATTATCCAGTGCATCCAACTTGATAGAATCAATTGCTCTCATGGAATATGTTAGAATACGTTCATAAACAGGACCGTAATATAAAGTATTTTCTTCATTTACAATTGCAGACTGTACATACATTGCCGGTGTATAAGCACCTGCAGTTTTCTGAAAAATAGTTTTTGATTCCAAAAAACCTTTTCCAGACGCAAGATAATCACCAGACTGATAGCGCAACATATTTACATCCAGTGATTTTTTCAAAAGATTATGTTTTGACTCTTTTTTTCTTTCCAGCATATCTGCACAGGTATCGTATTCGCCTCTGAATAAGGCTTCGTCAAATCTCGCCTGATTAAATTTACCTGTTGTTGCACAAGATACAAAGAGTAATAAAAAAGAAACTATTAAGCAAATAATTGAACTACGTTTCATATATATTATCTGCTCTTAATTTTTCCAATCTTTTTAAGATAATCTTTTACAGCTTCTGATGGTTCAAACATACCAACAGTTCTATGAGTCTGAAGATCTGTAACTTCAATATTTACAATGTATGTTCGTTCCTGTTTTTTTCCAGCAGTCTGAACCATAAGTTTAACTGAACCTGTAAGCATGTAATCAGCAGCATCTTCAGAATCCATTTCCTTAGCAGCTTCTTCTCTGGCATGATCAGCCTGATCAACCAGTTCTTCACGCATTTCGCTGCGAATATCTTTATTTGCCATGAATTCAAAAACACCGCTATTTAAAATTGCAGTCTTTAAACTATTACCAATAATCTGTGTATCAAAGAATTCACCTGTTTCATCTTTAATTTTGCCTACTGTAGCAATCGGTGCTCTACCATTTTTGTCTTCAAATTTCGCAATTCGTGGAGATGTAATAATCTGAGCAACAATATCCTTACAGACAACACGAGCGTCTGATTCATTAAGATAAATTGTTAAATCAGCATTTCCTCCACGTTTTACTCCAGCTGCAGAAACAGAACTTAAAGCCAAAATTGAAGCTAAAAGACAAACCAATATTTTTTTCATTTTGCTCCCCTATAAAAAAAATTAGAATATAAAGTTAAAACTGATTATAAGAGCGAAAAATGATTTTTGTAAATAAAAAAAAACAAATTTTTATAAACTTCCAGTTAAATAATGGGGCTGTCCCAAAAGTAATGAGTGTAGCGCTCATTGAGCTCGTCGAAATGACTGCTACACTAAATGTGGTGGTTTCGATAAACTCAACCACCGTAATGCAAACTTATTGGACAGCCCCCAGGTAAGATAAAGCCGCGCTATTTTAGCGGTTTTATCTTACAACCCTTATTTAGTTTTTTCTGAAGTTATTCAAAAAATTGAGTCATATAGCCGTTCAGACTTTCCGCAAACCCTTCATTTATTTTTTTTACGATTGAATTTACGGCTCTTGTTTTTGCACCTTCACTTGTAATATTTGAACCACGACCATTTAAAGAAAACGGAATAATATTTTTGTCTGTCTGAGTATCTGCAAGATAACTGTCCAATACATACTTACAATGAATTGTTTTATTATCAGAAGTTTTTGATTCTGAAAATGTTACTGAACCAGCAACCATATATCGTGAACCAGGATTGAATGTTGTTTTAAATCCTAAATTCTTAAAAACAGAAGCGAATGCCTGTGCAATCTGACCATTTACATCGTTTTCAATAACAATGCAAACAGGAATATTATTTGCAATTTCCAAAGCACGCAGCTGCAATTTTTTTGAAGAATACATATCATCCTTCAAAAAATTTGATTCTGCCGGCTTTAATACAGCAAGACGCGAATAATAACCTTCATTAATTTTTGAAACTTCTACAGCAAATTTACAGCAAGTGTAAGAATCAATAGTATTCCCATTAATTTCATTAAGCATTTTATTGATTGACGCAATGTTTGCTTTTATCAAATCTTTATAAAGTTCTGCTGTTTTGTTTTTTTCCATTACTGCAATGGCATACCATTTATTATTTTTTGTATCATTCCAGTATTCTTTAATTTCAATTCCAATTAAATCGTCTTCGTTAACAGAGCGCATAACCTGCTGATCAAAACTGGAAATCTGAGCCGTTGCAACAACTCCGTCTTTGCGAGCCTGAACCATTACAGATTTTGCAGTTTCATCAGATTTAACATCCTGCTTAAAAGTTGCTGCAATTCCCTGTACAGCTTTTACTTCTGCAGCAGAACGGTCAAAACCTTCTCCAACAGAAACCAGATAATCCTGTGCCGAATAAACAGCTGAAGGCGTATTAACCCATTTTGGCATAGGCGCCGGTTTTACGGCTTTTTCTTTTTTAGATGCTGCAAAACAGAAAGTCATTGCAAACATTAAAACTGATATAACAAAAATATTTTTTTTCATAAATCCTCCAAAAAAAATGCTTATAACTCAAAACTTTGCCAAATAGAATTCTTAATAATTCAGCAATTTTATAATTTTTTTTGATTTAATTTTATCAGACTTTTCCAATTTTCTGCTGTAATTGTATAAATACAAAAAGCCTTGTATTCCGAAACACTAGATTCATCATTTTCTTCTGCAATTTCCTGCCAAAACGAATATTTCAGTTCCAGACCATTAAGACGCACTTTGCTATCTTTTTCAAAGCCACATTCTGTACACAACTTTTCAGATGCCTGCTTGACTGCATTAGTTCTGGCTGTATTTTTTGCCATTTCTAAATCTATATTTTCCTCAATTCCTATAAAATACAAATCATTTTTTTTAAGCGAAAAAAAATCTCGCAATTTTTCATCTTTCTTTTTATTTAAAAATTGACTTAACCATGTCGGTTCATAAGAAATTCCTTCGTCACTGCCTTGCCAGTCAATTACAACTTTTTCAGCATTCAAAAAAAATGCAGATAAAACAAAAAATACCGCTGTAAATAAATTTTTTTTCACAATCTCACCTGACTAAAAAAAAAGACGAGTCTGCAACACAAATTACAAGCTCGCCTTTTACTGTTTTTTCAAAAAGAATTAGTCATCCAACCAAGAGTATTCTTCGTCAGAACCGTCTTCTACCAATGCAAGTGCATCTGGGCTACCAATTGGTTCACGAACAGTTTTAGCAATTGCTATTGCAATTTCTTTTGAATCAGCAGCTTCTTCAGTAATTCCAAGACCTGCTGCATTTTTAAGCATATATTCGCCAACCTCTGCATTCAAAGCAGGATCTCCAAGAGCAGCTTTTACCTGCTTGTCCCAGGCATCTTTATCCATAGAATATACTACGTAATACTGGTAGTAAATATCAGCGTTAGACATATCTTTCTTAATCTTCTGTTTTGGATTTTTTGGAGCTGCATACTTAATCCAGAATGTAGCTTCTTTTACCATACCAGAAAGACGAACTTTAGAACTGATGTTCAATTTATCTGCAAGTTCTTTCTTTGCTTCTGCTGTACCACCCTGATACAATGAATTAACTTCGCGGTCTACAACACGGCTCATAGATGTTGCAATTTCACCCTGCATATCAACAGTGTCTGTCCAATGCTGCAAGAAATCCAAATCTGGACCTTTATTTGTAAAGAAGAAAACCTGTCTGTCTTTCAAACTCAAAGCTTTACCAATTCCACGTGTATCCTGTTTCAAAGCTGCAGAAACCCATTTTGGATAACCAATGCCTTCTTCAATTCCAGGAAAGTCCAATACCATCTTTACAGACTGCTTTGTCTTTTTTGCCTTGCTTGCTGCAAATGTTGAAAAACTTGTAAAAGCAACAATCATTAATGCAACTGCAATAAGTTTGTTTAATTTCATAAAAAAAATCTCCTTTTATTTTTAATACAAATTAAGTTTGTATTATTCCAACAATTTTGTCAATTTAATTGTTGTTTGAAACAAAAAACCTGCACGGAGGATGCAGGCAAAAATATTTTTTTTACTTTCTCACTTATTTTGCACAAGAAGCAACTGTTACAGAAACCTTTCCGTTATTAACAACTACATTTTCAATTGTTTTTTCAGCAACAACTGAATTATCTTTAGCAAGATATTTTACTGTTACTGTATAAGTTCCAGCATCTACTGTAAAACCAGCAGCACTTGCCATGTGCGGGAAGTATTCTCCCTGACGAACATCAGCTTTTTCTGCATCAATGATTAAAGGCATAGCTTTTGGCAATGCAATAACAGCAGCAGTATAAGCAGCTTCAGCTATATTTTTTGCCATATCATTTGGAGCTTTCTGTCTTGTAATATCAGCAGCTACAACTGAACCAATAGCAACAGAGTTCTTAACAATGTTACGAGTCAAACTTCTTGCGTAAGCACCAGCCTGCTTAGACTTAACATCATCTTCTACTGCTTTATCAAAGTCTTCTACAAGAGAAGCAACCTTTGTTTCGCCATTGCTAAGAGTTACTTCTACTGCATTAATGCTGTGCTTAGCATTTTCTGCATTGAACTGTGGGTATGTCATTTTAAACATAACAGGAATTCCATATGCTTCACATACTTGAACTAAAGGTGTTGCAAATTCTTCTCTTTTTCCAACTGTTCCAGAAAGAGCAAGAACTTCAAGACGACCTTTTCCTGCAGGAACCGAAACTGTATCTGCAACATCTACATCAGCATTGTCTTTCTTCAACATCAAGCTTGAATCTTTTGCATGATCAAAATCATCATTTGCTGCATATACTACAGTTCCAAGATAAGACATCAACGGAGATGTTTCATAAGAACTCTTATATTTTGCAGGTGCTGTAAACTGTCCTAAATCAATAGTAAGTCCAGCTTTTTTGAAAACTTCCAAAGCTTTTTCTTTGTCGTCTGATTCACCTTCAGATGCTTCTTCAAGTTCTTTCTGCTGATTTACTACTGTAGTAACAATATCCTTGTAAGTACCTGTGTAATCATTCATTACACCAACTGCACTGTCAATTGCATCAAGCTGAATTGAATCAATTGCACGCATAGAATAAGACAAAATACGTTCATATACAGGACCAGAGTATTCAACACTGTTTTCGCTTACAAGAGCTGCCTGCATAACCTTAGCAGGAGTCATTCCTGCTGTAACATCCTGGAACTGCTGTTTTGTTTCTACAAAACCTTTTCCTGAACCTGCATAATCATCTGCATAGTATTTAAGCATATTTACATCAAGGGAATTCTTGATTGCATTATTTCCAGGTTTTTTGCCTTCAAGCATTGCAGCACAAGTTGCATAATCTTCGCTGTTATATGCAGCATCGTACATTTCCTGATTAAATTTTGGTGTAGAAGCACATGATGCTAATACGATTGCAATGGCTGATGACAAAACTACAGCCTTTACTGTTTTTTTCATTTTCGTTCTTCTCCTTTTTATATTTAGAAAATGATTTGTTTATTTGTTTCGAGATATCCTCTAAAAACTAACGGCTTTTAATTTTTCCTTGTTTTTTAAGATAATTCTTAACATCTTCTCTTGGTTCAAACATTCCAACAGTTCTGTGTGTCTGAAGATCAGTTAATTCAATATTTACAACGTAAGTACGTTCCTGCTTTTTTCCTGAAGTTTGAACCATAAGCTTTACAGAGCCTGTAAGCATATAATCAGCGGCATCTTCAGCATCCATTTCTTTTGCAACATCTTCACGAGCATGGTCAGCCTGAGAAGCAACTTCATTACGCATAGCATCGCGAATATCTTTGTTTGCCATAAATTCAAGAGTACCCTCGTTCAAAATTGCAGTTTTTAAACTGTTTGCAAGAATCTGTGTATCAAAAAATTCTCCAGTTTCGTCCTTGATTTTTCCAATAGTAACAACAGCAGGTCTACCATTTTTATCTTCAAATTTAGAAATTCTAGGTGATGCAACAATCTGACTTACAAGGTCTTTACTAACCATGTCTGTATCTGATGAGTTCAAGTAGATAGATAAATCTGCATTACCACCACGTTTTACGCCAGCGGCAAAGATTGTGCTTGCTGCAAACAATGCAACAAAAAAAGTAGTAATAATTTTTTTCATAAAGTCCTCAAAAAATTGTTATTTATATGTAATTGCATACAAATAATATATCTATTTACAAATAAAATCAAATTATATTTATCTTTTTTTGTTATTTTCATAAATATGTTAGATAAGGAAACATCTTTTAAAGAAAGACTGGAGTCTGAAATCGAATACAATGGATTCTCTAAAACAGATTTTGCTTATAAAGCTGGTATTAGTCTTGCTACTTTAAATATGTATCTTTACAAAAATTCAATTCCAGCCGCTGATACTGCCGTTAAAATGGCAGAAGTATTAAATACTACTGTGGAATATTTAGTGACAGGTAGAAATTTTAAAAACAAGTCAAACCAATACGAATGGAAAAAAAATGAACTCTTACGACTTTTAAATTCTTTGGATGAGCAAAATATAACATTTCTTCTTGAAGTTACAAAACTTCATAAAAAAATTTTTGATGACGACTGACCCTCTCGTAGCATTCTGAGTATACATCCCAGCCTAAAATCGAAGAACCGTTAAAAAACAAGCCGTCAGGGTTGTTTTAGGTTCATCGATACCCCGGCTCTGAGCAGGATTCATCCTGCGAGTCAAAAACTATGCATTTACAACTGTTTAATAAGATTTACCATCTCAATTGCACCAAGCGCACAATCGTATCCAGCCTAAAATCGAAGAACCGTTAAAAAACAAGCCGCCAGCG
>ERZ808026.295-NODE-295-length-10784-cov-3.515551_pt1 | contig 10784 bp, 8 predicted proteins | sample MGYA00380182_ERZ808026 | MGnify/ENA primary metagenome ERZ808026 (study PRJEB31490, sample SAMN06133376) | cow dung metagenome | isolation source: H9 | host: cow | place: China: Chengdu | collected 2015-05 ... | reverse complement strand
ATTTAATCTAAGTTGAAACATCTTCGCTTCCTCTTTCATATCACCAAAAGCACTCATATCCATTGCGTTTATCTGAGGGAGTCCTATTTTTTGTACTGCTTCTATTGCCGCTTCTCTTTGCGTAATTCTTCTTGGATATACAGTCTGGCAGTTTGCTCCATCTATATTATCGTATGACAAAAAACATTGATTAAAATCCATCACCGGATACAATGAAATATATTCATTTGTTTTATTATCAACCAACAATCCCCAATTTTCCGGATGTATTATCTCATATACCACTGACTTTGTCCTATTGGACGAAACATTGGAACCTGATGTAAATGTGTTAGTTAAAGAAAGAGTATTTTCCTGCATTTTTCTACGAAAAATGGCTACTTTCTCATGTTTTGCAGGTCCCAAAGTCATGCATTTTCATGTAAACATGAAAAGCATGACCTTTTAACCCTGGTATCATAATTACTCAAACTTCCCACATCAAAAACTGCTTAGAAACCTTGAAAAATAAGGGAAATTTAGCATATTAATTGATGTATTGACAACAAAATAGCACCATAATCTGGTATAATATTGAATAACGACAAACAAAAAATACACAGAAGAGGTGCTATTCAATATGATAAACCAAAAAGTTGATTTTGAAAACCCTGAAACAGAAATTAAATGCGAATTTGGTGAGGCTATTCGTGAACTTCAAATCAGTAAACTCCTTACCAAATCCAACATAAAAGGAAAAAACGGCAAATCGTTTTATGAGGTTTTTCAGTTTCTGTTATTATTGGTATTCCAGAATTGCAATCTGTATCATTTTCTTAATTCCAAAAAGAAAGATACTGCATTTTCAAAGAATACCTATTATCGTTTTCTTAACAATGCAAGCTTTAACTGGGTAAAATTTATTTCCCTGCTTGCTGCCAGGGTAACTGCTTATTTTGACAGACTAACCCGACCGGAGCGTGTGACATGTCTTGTACTTGATGACTCAGTGATTGCACGTGAAAGAAGTAAAAAGGTTGAACTTCTTTCTTATGTTTTCAATCACGTGATCGGTAAAACAGTGAAGGGCTTTAACATGCTTACACTTGGCTGGACGGATGGCTACAGTTTTATTCCTGTAGGATTCAATATGATGGCATCTGCAAAAGAATCCAACCGTATTGTGCCTGCCAATGCGTCTATCGACAAACGGAGCAATGGTGGTAAAGCAAGAAAAAATGCTGTACTTCAAAAGCCAGAGGCTGCATTGCAGCTTATTCGTAATGCACTGAAGGCAGGAATCAAAGCAAGCTATGTCCTCATGGACACATGGTTTACCAATGAACCGTTTATTGCAAATATTCTGGCAGAAGGACTGGATGTCATAGGCATGTTAAAAGACAATAAACAGTACTACATTTACAAAGGAAAAAAGTACAATTTGAAACAACTCGGAAAACTGGTATCCTTCCAAAAGCCTGGAGATATCCTGTTTTCAATTTGTGTAAAAACAGGAAAACAGAACATTCCTGTAAAGCTTGTATTTGTCAGAAACCGTAATAAACGCAGTGAATATATTGTCTTGCTTTCCACTGACTGTACATTGAGCAGCGAAGAAATTGTAAGAACGTATGGAAATCGGTGGGCCATAGAACTTTTCTTCCGTGCCAGCAAATCCCTGCTTGATCTTGGTTCTGAATTTCAAGGACTGAGTTACGATATGACCGTCAGCAGTACAGCTATAGTATTTACACGATACATCTTAATTGAATGGCTTCGCAGAAAGAAAAATGACGATAAGACCATCTGCGAATTATTCTATGTGTGCTGTGATGACATACAGGACATGGAACTGAGTACTGCGCTTAAACAGTTGCTTGAAATACTGGTAAATGGACTGAAAAATCAGATGATCACTATCACATCTGAAATCAAAAGTCAACTAATCAATTGGTTTGTGTCCCAGCCTGCATTTATACAGGCTTTATGCCCTGATTTCGGGTGGGAAGTTTGAGTTATTAATACGAGATATGTAATTTAATGAAGAATAGTAACAAATCATCTTGTGTAAAAAATTTGCCAGACCTTGACAGGATTTTTAAGATATGCTACTTTAGAGTGTGAGACAGTTTAACTGTAAGAAGGAGGAATGAACCATGGCAGCACCTTATAATCATAAGGCAATAGAAGCAAAATGGAGAAAACGTTGGGAAGAAAATCCCGTAAATGTTGATGATGGAAAGAAACCGAAATATTATTGTTTAGATATGTTTCCATATCAATCCGGAAGTGGTCTTCATGTAGGTCACTGGAGAGGATATGTTATCAGTGATGTCTGGAGTCGCTATAAGTTACTTCAAGGTCATTATATTATTCATCCTATGGGATGGGATGCTTTTGGATTACCGGCAGAAAATTATGCAATTAAGATGGGAACCCATCCTAAAATTTCTACAGCAGAAAACATTAAGAACATTAAAAAGCAGATTAATGAAATTGCAGCCATTTATGACTGGGATATGGAAGTAAATACTACAGATCCTGAATTTTATAAATGGACACAATGGATTTTTGTTAAGATGTTCAAGGCCGGATTAGCATATGAAAAGCAGATGCCGATTAACTGGTGTCCATCTTGTAAGACCGGTCTTGCCAACGAAGAAGTAGTAAATGGGGAATGTGAACGTTGTGGTTCGCCGGTTACGAAGAAGAATCTTAGACAATGGATGCTTAAAATTACAAAATATGCTGACCGTCTTTTAGATGATCTGGACAAGTTAGAATGGCCGGAAAAAGTGAAAAAGATGCAGACAGACTGGATTGGTAAATCCTATGGTGCAGAGGTTAACTTTAAGGTAGACGGAAGAGAAGAGGAAATTACAGTTTATACTACAAGACCGGATACATTACATGGTGCTACCTTTATGGTACTTGCTCCGGAACATACTCTTGCCTCTTCGTTAGCTACAGAAGAAACAAAAGAAGCTGTAGAAAAGTATATTTTTGATTCTTCTATGAGAAGCAATGTTGACCGTATGCAGGACAAAGAAAAGACTGGTGTATTTACAGGAAGTTATGCAGTAAATCCAATTAATGGTGCCAAGGTACCAATTTGGTTATCGGATTATGTATTGGCTGATTATGGTACAGGTGCAATTATGTGTGTACCTGCACATGATGATCGTGATTTTGAATTTGCGAAAAAATTCGATCTTCCAATCGTTCAGGTTATCGCAAAAGACGGCGTAGAAATCGAAAACATGGAAGTTGCTTACACAGATGCAGTTGGTACTATGATCAATTCCGGTGAATGGAATGGCATGGAATCTGCAGTTTTGAAAAAAGAAGCTCCAATCATGATCGAAGAAATGGGCTTTGGTAAGAAAAAAGTAAACTACAAATTACGTGACTGGGTATTCTCCCGTCAGCGTTACTGGGGTGAACCGATTCCAATCATCCACTGTCCAAACTGTGGAAATGTACCGGTTCCAGAAGATCAGTTACCACTTCGTCTTCCGGAAGTTGATAACTATCAGCCAACAGGTACAGGGGAATCTCCACTTGCAGCAATCGAAGAATGGGTAAACACAACATGTCCATGCTGTGGAGCACCAGCAAAACGTGAAACAAACACAATGCCACAGTGGGCTGGATCTTCTTGGTATTTCTTAAGATATGTAGATGCAAAGAATACAGAAGCATTAGTTTCTAAAGAAGCTGCAGAAAAATATTTACCAGTAGATATGTATATTGGTGGTGTAGAACATGCAGTTCTTCACTTATTATACTCTCGTTTCTACACAAAATTCTTATATGATATTGGTGTTGTAGATTTTGAAGAACCATTCACAAAACTGTTCAATCAGGGTATGATCACTGGTAAAAACGGTATTAAGATGAGTAAATCCAAAGGAAACGTTGTATCTCCGGACGATTTAGTAAGAGATTACGGCTGCGACTCCTTAAGACTTTACGAACTCTTCGTTGGCCCGCCAGAACTGGATGCAGAATGGGATGACAGAGGTATTGACGGTGTATATCGTTTCCTCAACCGTTTCTGGAATCTTGTTATGGACAATAAAGACAAAAACACAGCAGAAACAAAAGAATCTGTAAAACTTCGTCATAAGATGATTTTCGAAATCTCTCAGAGATTCCAGAACTTCAGCTTAAATACCGTTGTTTCCGGTTTCATGGAATACAACAACAAGATGATTGAGATGGCGAAAAAAGAAGGCGGTATCGACAAAGCTACATTAGAAGCTGCAGTTGCTATGCTTGCTCCATTCGCTCCACATATCAGTGAAGAACTCTGGGAAGCATTAGGTCATGATACAAGTGTATTCGCACAGGGATGGCCGGAATACGATGCCGAAAAGATGAAAGATGATGAAGTGGAAATCGCCGTACAGATTAATGGTAAGACAAAAGCAGTTCTTTCTATTCCGGCAGATATGTCTAAGGAAGATGCGATCGCTGCAGGTAAAGAACTCATTGCTTCCAAGATTGAAGGTACAATCGTGAAGGAAATCTATGTTCCAAAACGTATTGTAAACATTGTTGTGAAATAGTTTTTAGGATACAAAAGAGATATTATGAAAAAAATGAATGAATCGATCAGACTCTCCCTCGGGAGAGTCTTGGTTTTGCTAAAATGGATGATATTTGCAGGAATTACGGGAGCGGTACTTGGTGTGGTAGGTGCTTACTTTGCAAGAAGCATTACCTTTGTGACTGAACTTCGTACAAATAACCCGTGGATTCTTTATTTATTGCCGGTAATCGGCCTTTTGATTGTATTTATTTACAAGTTTGAAAACAAAGGCGGCGGTACCAATCTGGTACTGGAGTCTGTACAGAAGGGTGAAACCATTCCTTTTAGAATGGCACCAATGATTTTTGCAGCAACTGTTCTGACACACTTTGGCGGTGGTTCTGCCGGACGTGAAGGTGCTGCATTACAGCTTGGCGGCAGTATTGCACAGGCAATCGGTAAAGTATTCAAGCTGGATGAAAAAAATACAAAAATTATGATCATGTGCGGTATGGCAGCAGGTTTTTCCGCACTGTTTGGAACTCCGCTGGCAGCAACGGTATTTGCCATTGAAGTGGTAACGGTTGGTGTGGTACATTATTCTGCATTGGTTCCATGTGCCATTGCATCCTTAACAGCCTTTGAAGTGGCACATCTTTGCGGTGGTCACGCAGAAGCTTTTCCTGTACATAGCATTCCGGATTTTGCGTTAAAAGGGGCCTTGCTCATTGGACTTTTAGCTCTTTTATGTGCAGCCTTAAGTGTGATTTTCTGTAAAACATTACATGGTGCAGAACATTTATACAAAAAGTATATTAAAAATCCATATATCAGAGTTTTTGTTGGTGGTGTGTTGGTAATCATCTTGGCGAAGCTGCTTGGAACCACAGATTACCTTGGCGGCGGTATGAATATCGTGGAACGTGCAGTGGAAGGAGAAGTCATCTGGTGCGCATTCATCTTAAAGCTTTTATTTACAGCGGTATCCTTAGGAGCCGGCTTTAAAGGCGGAGAAATCGTACCGACCTTATTTGTGGGTGGAACCTTTGGATGTCTGTTTGGACAGCTTGCAGGATTTTCCCCATCTCTTTGCGCAGCCTGCGGTATGATCGCACTTTTCAGTGCGGTAACAAACAGTCCGCTGGCATCACTGGTGCTTGGATTTGAATTGTTTGGATTTGAAGGAATGCCATATTATCTGATCGCAGTGGCAATTGGATATATGGAATCAGGATATTTTGGTCTGTATCATAGCCAGACAGTGAAATATTCCAAAATGGAGCCGGAAGAAATTAATCAGAAGGTAAAAGAATAGTTTAAAAGGGATGCTTGAATGTTATTTTAGGCATCTCTTTTTTAAATTAAAAATGTTGGTTTTTGTTGGATTTGTGTGGAAATATTCCTAAATTGCATTGACTTAAGTATAGAAATCTACTATAATGTTTATAGTTGTGAGAACTATGCGAAAGGAGTCCGTCATGGAAATGTTCATAAGCAGCAGCGATCGTGGAATGACCAGTTTAAAACGTGATAGAAATGTATCAAAAGCTGACGACCGTATCCAGGCAATCGGTGAGATTGAAGATTTGATCACTCACATTGGTATGGTTCGACTTCATGCGGACGATGTATCTTTGAAGGCAGATTTGGAAAAAATTCAGAGAAACCTGTTAGTTTGCATAGATGGTATCAATGATCCTTATCACAAAGACAACAAAATCAGTGAAGAGGAGGTAAAGCTTCTGACTGAAAAAACGGCTGTTTTAAAAGGGGCTTATCCAATGACAGCTTATGAACCGCTTCCGGGTGGTTGTGAAGCCTCTCTTCGCATTGATATGGCAAGAAGTGTGGCAAGACGTGCAGAACGCTGGCTGGCTTCTTCTGATAAAAAATATGGCGGACAGCCTGCAAGAAAGCAGTATATGAATCAAATCAGCGATTACTTATATGCACTTGCAAGATACACAGATTATGTGGATTCTAAGAAGCCTGTGCAGCCAGTTGCAGCACCAGTTATTTCAGATTCGATTGCTGCAGCACCAGCAAAAGCAGTGAACGAAAAAGTTCCGGCAGAAGAGCTGACAAAAGAAATTGTAATTCAGGAAGTATTAAAGAGAATTCAAACAATGGACAGAGTAACACTTGATATTGCGAAGAAATTAATTGGAAAGATTGAAGGCTATGCAACAAGTGTAGGAAAAAAAGCAGTAGTTGCAGTTTGCGGACCGGATGGTAACCCGGTGGCAGTTCATGTGATGGATGGTGCTTTTTTAGTAAGTTTTGATGTCGCCGTAAAAAAAGCCTATACAGCAGTTTCTGTGAAGATGTCTACTATGGAACTTGGTAAGCTGGTACAGCCGGGACAGACATTTGCAGGACTGGAACAGATTGAAAAAGACCGACTTGTATTCTTTGGCGGCGGCGTTCCGCTGTTTGCAGGTGAAAGATTAGTGGGCGGTCTTGGTATCAGCGGCGGAACCGGAGAAGAAGACGATGACATTGCACAGTATGCATTAAGTGTATTCGAGGAATGTTGCAAATAAATTGAAAACTGGAATTGACAGCGCAGCATGTTTTGCAAAGACAAGCCGAGGTTAAGCGCAGCCTCGAGGCGGTATTTGCAAAGCAGGCTGCGTTTTATAATCTTTTCAAGGGTTTATGCAGAAAAACTTATTCGTGAGATACAGAAAATTATGAAATAACAAGGGAAATAGGCCTTTTCAGGGTCTATACAAGAAAACTTAACTAGTAGATACCTAAAACCAGAAAAAGTGGTATCTTAGAGTTTAAAATTTACGTATAGACCCTAAAAACAAAAATAACTGTATTAGAAGCATTAAAATGGTATCCGAGAATATTAAAAAATCATATAGACCCCATAATACAAAATATAGTGTTCTATGATTGATTTCGTGAGAGTACATTTCTTGCAAACTCAATAGTTTGATTCATCTGCTGCACTTCCTGCGGGGATTTACCCTCTTTTAATATAGAAAAAAGTATTTCAAATTCATCAGTTGTAAAGGAAATGTTTTGCTTTCTGGCACTGGTCATGGCAGCCATCAGAACCGGCAGAATATCTCCTTCAGGCTTTCCTTCTATTTTCTCTGATATTTTTGTAAGTAAAAACACCTTTCTAGGATCCATACCAGCCAGTGCCGGATGGCTCTTCCACGTAGGTAAACTCATCGACTAAATCGCTTCCTTCCATCATTTTTTGCACAGATCCAAGATCAGGCATGGAAAAACCACTGCCGCCAAAAAAAGGAGCCATGGCGGCAAGGGAATTTGAGGATGCAGCAGACTTTTCGGAAGAGGATTGCTGACTGCCCATACCTTCAAACATTTTGAATAGTGCCTGATATTCATCCATGTGATTCATCATATTCTGTATCATCTCAAAAGTATGCATAAATTCCAAAAGTTTCAAATACATATTGATCAAATTCTGGATATGTAAAGGAAAATAAGGAAGAAATAGCTTCAGGGTTTCTATCATTGCCGGATTACTTTCATGACAAGAAGGGCATCCGAAGATGCCCCCAGGACCATTTCCGAAGAAATTAGCAGCCACAGCTGTCTCCACAATTGTTTCCGCATCCGTTGTTCCATGGTGTGCTGCAACCGCAGTTGCTGCCGCATCCACAGCCGTTATTTCCGCCGAAACCGAAACCGGAACCATTACCGCAGAAGAGAAGCAGTAAGATGATCCAAATACAGCTGTTGTCGCCGCAACCACATCCATCATTGCAGCCGCAGCCGTTGCCGCCAAAACCGAAGCCGGAACCGTTGCCACAGAAGATGCTGAGCAGTAAGATGATCCAAATAATAGAGCAGCAGTCGCTGCCGCAAGACATGCGGTTATTTCCGCATCCACATCCAGAAGATAAGTTTCCCATAGGATACCTCCAAATTTTCTTTACACCTTATCATATGTGTTTGTGAAAAATGTGTTACAAGGGAAAATAGAAAAGTTGATGTTATATGATGCAAAGGCTTGACATCTAAAGTTGGATTGTATACAATAATACAAGTTGCGAATGTATACAATCAGAGGAGTTTGTTAGTCGCAGGAGGAAAGATTATGGAAAACAGAAAAGTGATGTTTAATAAAAAGACGAATTTGCTTCAATTGGAAGAACCGTTTTATCATCTGGTGGAAAATCCAACAGCCAATGTGTACCGAAACCTGTTCCCTTATACAGAGGTTCCGCGTATTGCATTTAATGATAGAATCGTACCACATTGTATGCCGGAAGAAATCTGGATCACAGATACCACATTTCGTGATGGACAGCAGTCCAGAGCACCGTATTCTACGGAGCAGATTGTTACGATTTATGATTATCTGCATCGTTTAGGAGGACCAAAGGGTAAGATTCGACAGAGTGAATTCTTTTTATATAGCAAAAAGGACCGTGATGCAGTTTATAAATGTCTGGAAAGAGGTTATGAATTCCCGGAAATTACCTCGTGGATTCGTGCCAGCAAAAAGGATTTCCTTCTTGTTAAGGACATTGGTTTAAAAGAAACAGGTATTTTGGTAAGCTGTTCTGATTATCACATTTTCTACAAGATGAAAATGACAAGACGTGAAGTTATGGATCATTATTTGAGCATTATCCGTGACTGTCTGGATATCGGTGTCAGACCAAGATGCCATCTGGAAGATATTACAAGAGCTGATATTTTCGGTTATGTTATTCCGTTCTGTGTGGAGCTTCGAAAATTGATGGATGAATATAAGATTCCGATCAAGGTTCGTGTATGTGATACTATGGGATATGGTGTCAGTTTTCCGGGAGCGGTACCGCCTCGTTCCGTTCAGGGCATTATTTATGGTATCATGACTCACGCAGGAATTCCGTCAGAGCTGATCGAATGGCATGGACACAATGATTTCTACAAGGCAGTCAGCAATTCAACCACTGCATGGCTTTATGGTGCATGTGGTGTAAACTGTTCATTATTTGGTATCGGAGAACGTACAGGTAATACACCATTGGAAGCGATGATTTTTGAGTATGCACAGCTTCGCGGTACTTTGGATGGCATGGATACAACAGTCATTACAGAGCTCGCGGAATATTATGAAAAAGAAATCGGCTATAAGATACCGCCGCGTACACCATTTGTTGGAAAGAACTTTAATGTTACGAGAGCGGGGATTCATGCAGATGGTCTGTTGAAAAATGAAGAGATATATAATATTTTCGATACAGAAAAATTCTTAAAAAGACCTGTACTGGTGGCGATTTCCAATACCTCCGGACTTGCCGGTATCGCACATTGGATCAATACATATTTCAAATTAAAGGGTGAAGATCAGATTCAAAAAACTCACCCAATGATCTCAGATATCAAGAGCTGGGTTGATCAAGAGTATGAAAACGGACGTATTACCGTGCTGACAGATGAAGAAATCTTAAATGCCATCGATGTGGCATGTAAACGTCTTGGAATGGAATTTCACGGATATGGAGTAAAAAATCATGAGTAAGGATATGAAAGAATCCGGCGATAAATATTCCCTGAGAGGAAAAGTTTACGACCGAATTCGTGAAGATATTTTAAATGGTGTTTATGAAGAACATGAGGAATTAAAAGAGGCAACACTGGGAGAAAAAATGGGCGTTTCCCGTACACCGGTGAGAGAAGCGCTGCGTCAACTGGAGTTGGAAGGACTGGTGGAAATCATTCCGAACAAGGGTGCCAGAGTCACCGGAATCACTAAAAAGGATATTGAGGATATTTATCAGATCCGCTACCTTTTGGAAGGCTTAAGTGCCAGATGGGCCACAGAATATATTACAGAAGAGCAGATTGAAAAAATGGAAGAGACCTTGTACCTGACAGAGTTTCATGCAAAGAAAGGCAACTTTACCCAGGTGTATGAATTGGACAGCCAGTTTCATGAGCTGATGTATGAGGCCTCCGGAAGCAAGATGCTAAATCACATTTTGACGGATTTTCACATGTACGTGACCCGAATTCGAAGAACTTCTCTGGCGTTAGATAACCGTTCAAAGAATTCTACGGAAGAGCATCGGGCGATTCTGGATGCGATTAAAGCACGTGATGCCCAAAAGGCTGAAGAATGCGCACACAATCATGTGAAGAGTACGATCAAAAACAACCATGACCATGGATTATAAATGAGGAGAATGACAATTATGGAAAAGATTAAAATGACCACACCACTGGTTGAAATGGACGGAGATGAGATGACCAGAATTCTCTGGAAGATGATCAAGGATGAATTGCTGGAGCC
>ERZ808026.294-NODE-294-length-10786-cov-3.199832_pt1 | contig 10786 bp, 10 predicted proteins | sample MGYA00380182_ERZ808026 | MGnify/ENA primary metagenome ERZ808026 (study PRJEB31490, sample SAMN06133376) | cow dung metagenome | isolation source: H9 | host: cow | place: China: Chengdu | collected 2015-05 ... | reverse complement strand
AACTATATTCGCCTCGTCCCGGGTGACAGAGTCGAAGTTGAGTTAACCCCTTACGATCTTACAAAGGGCAGAATCAGTTTCCGACTCAAAGATTAATATTAAACTGTTGTATTTTTTACAACATTCTTTTCTTTATCGATCTTCTTAAACCAAGCAACAACCTTCGCTCTGGCTTTACTTGTTTTTAAGAAACCATTAGTTGGATTTAACCAATCTCTACTTGGATTAGGTTCCTTTTGTGTATATAAATACACTTGCTCACCAGTTTGAAGCTGATAAGTAAACGAAACCATTCGGCCATCAACCTTTGCTCCAACACATCTATGACCAATCATACTATGAATATGGTATGCAAAATCAAGCGGAGTTGCCCCAACAGGTAAGTCAACAACATCCCCCTTAGGAGTAAATACATAAACTCTATCTTCGAATACTTGAGTCTTAAATTCATCAACAAGAGTACAGTTCTCTGATACATCTTCTTGCCATGCTAATAACTTTCTTAACCATGAAATTCTTTCTTCGAAAGCAGCATCTAAATTAGAGTTCTTACCCTCTTTATACTTCCAATGTGCCGCAACACCTAATTCAGCATCCTTATGCATATCAGCTGTTCTGATTTGAATTTCTATAGTCTTTCCCTCTGGTCCAATAATTACCGTATGAATTGACTTATAGCCATTCGCTTTTGGATTAGCAATATAATCATCAAACTCTTTAGGTATATGATGAAATCTTGTATGTATTACACCTAAAACTGAGTAACAATCTTGAATTCTACTTACAATTATTCTAACTGCTCTTACATCATATAACCCTGCAAAATCAACATGTTTCTTTTGCATCTTTCTCCAAATACTATAAATATGCTTTGGACGGCCATACACCTCTGCAGTTATATTTTCTTCTTCCAGAAAAACCTTTAAATCCTTAACAAAATTGTTAATATAAATTTCTCTATCAATTCTCTTTTCATCTAACAATTTTGCTATTTGCTTATAAATATCAGGATGCAAGTATCTAAATGATAAATCCTCTAATTCCCATTTTAATTGACCGATACCTAATCTATTCGCCAAAGGAGCATAAATCTTAGAAATTTCCTTCGCTATTAATACTCTTTTATCCTCTGAATCTGTCTTAATTTCACGGAGTGTTGCTATTCTTTCAGCAAGCTTAATAATAACAGCTCTTACGTCTTCAACCATTGCTAATAGCATTCTACGAACTGTATCAACCTGAGCCTCAGACACATTTTGTTCTGAATTAATTGTATGTAAAAAACGAATAGATTCCATGTCCTTTACACATCTTAGTAAAGTACCAATTTTCTTATCCTGACTCTTTTCAACTTGCTCTAATGTTAAATATTTCTTTTTAATGAATGGATAAATAACAGCAATAATCATGCTTTCTAAATCCATATGAATAGACATCAATATGCCTATAATTTCAATTATAACCTTAGTTAAGCTTTTTATGTCTTCTTCATTTGAAACACGAACACAACAATAAGTATAAACTCTTTCTAATTCTGTTTTTTCGTCTTCATTCAACGACAATGCAGACAACCACTTTCTAAAATCACTATTGTCCTTAGAATGTGTATCTCTGATAGCAACCATTACCATATCCCAAAAAGCAAAACAAACAACAACAAATATAATATATCTTTTGCTTTTTGTACAAAATATATATCTAAATTAAGATACCAAACAAACAAATTGTTTTATTTGCTTAAAATTTTATCTACTTACTTGAAAAAAACTTATTAGCACACCTAAAAACATGGAGGATACAATACCATAAAGAACATAAAAAACATCACGTAAAAAGATATAAACAACAATGCTTATATAAAAACTACATTCTTATTTTGTTGTCTATAAATGACTTGTAGATCTCTCTACTTTGAATCGTTTTATTTTGAAGCAAAGGTTCTAATAATGTCCTGCACAAGTTTTTAACAGTCTTCAAGACCTTTGGCGTAATATTTTGGTCTTCAATAAAGCGATTAAGATCTGCTCCTGAAAAATAATTTTTGTAAGCCACATTTTCTACAAGTACTAAATCGCTTTCCACTAGACCTTCGTTTTCTTTAAAAAAATAATACTTATCATTTTTGAATCGGAAAGGAGATTCTTGGTTTAGCCCTATACCAAGACCTAAAAAATCAAGAAGTTTTAATTCAAACAAACGAAGAACATATTCATCATTTTGAGTATTAGAAAGCTGCTCTAGCGTTTCCACATAAAGATCAAAAAGCTCAGCGCTTTCGTCTTGAACATTATATAAATGAACTAAAAGTTCATTTATATACATTCCTAGATATAGTTTTGGCACTTCTAAGTTAAAAGGTTTACTTATTTGCTCAACACTATACATAGATTTTAACGAAGAGTTTACTCTTCTTAAACTTACCCTCAAAGGAGTAAACAACTGAATAAAACCTTTATTCTTATTTTTTACTCCCTTTACTCTGTTAGCAACAAAGGAAATTCTTCCTAAATCATAACTTAACGCTTGAACTAATAATGAGCGTTCATCATATGACCTTGTGTGCAAAATAAAGCATACTGTTTCTTTTATATCACCTGCAGACATACGATTCTTTATGATTTAATATTTACTTATCTAAAAAGTCCATATATCCAAGAGATTGTAAAGCTCTTTCATCATCAGCCCAACCTGATTTAACCTTTACCCATATCTCTAAGAATACCTTTGATTCTAAGATCTTTTCAAGATCCTTTCTAGCTTCTGAACCGATAGTTTTTAACTTTTCACCCTTTGCTCCAATAACCATTTTCTTTTGGCCATCTCTTTCCACTAGAATCAAAGCGTTAATATGTACAACTCCGTTTGCTTGAATCTTATACTGTTCAATTTCAACAGTAACACTATATGGAAGTTCATCTCCCATAAAGCGCATTAGCTTTTCTCTGATAATTTCAGAAGCTATAAATCTACTCGATCTATCAGTAACATAATCTTCAGGAAAACAGAAATCACCAATCGGAAGAGAAGCTCTTGCAATTTCTTTTAATCTTTCAACATTATCACCATGCTTAGCTGAAATAGGAACAATATCCTTAAATTCTCTTTTTGCAGACAACTTTTGAATAATCGGTAAAGCTTCGTTCTTATTTTCTAATGAATCTACCTTGTTTAAAACTAAAATAACTGGAGAATTATACTTTTCTAATTTCTTAAGAACCATCTCGTCATCGTCAGTCCATCTAGTAGCATCAACGACAAAGAACACTAGTTCCACATCTCCAATAGAACTTTCAGCAGCACGGTTCATCAATTTATTGATAGCTCTCTTCTCTTCTATATGAAGACCTGGAGTATCAACATAAATTGTTTGATAAATACCTTCCGTATCAATCCCCATAATTCTATGGCGAGTTGTTTGTGGTTTTCTCGATGTAATACTGATTTTTTGTCCTAAAATTCTGTTCATCAATGTTGATTTACCAACATTAGGTCTACCAACTATTGCGATAAAGCCACATCTTCTAACATCATTATTTGAATTTTCCATAATTAACCTAAATTTACTATTTGCTACTATCTTTTGATCTTAGAATTTCCATTGCTTTTGATGCTGCACTTTGTTCTGCTCTTCTAATAGACGAACCATAACCAACTATCGCATCCTTAAGGAAACAAACTTCTAATTTAACAGTAAAGTGCTGGTTATGATCCTCACCTGATACATTAACAACACTGTATGTAGGAAGTGATAATTTTCTTCCTTGTAAATACTCTTGCAATTGAGTCTTTGGATCCTTTTGCGATGTTACAGTTTGAACATTCTTCAATCTTGTTTCGTACCACACCATTAAAACATCACGTACAACATTTAAATCTTTACCACAATCTAGGTAAATCGATGCAATTATAGATTCAACTGCGTCTGCTAAAATAGAATCACGTCTAAAACCACCACTCTTACGTTCACCCTGTCCCATTATAAGAAAATCGCCTAACTTAAACTCTCTTGCGATTTCAGCTAATGCCACCTCTCTAACTAAGGTAGAACGCATTCGTGTTAAATCACCCTCTCCTATACCAGGAAAATTATCATATAATTTCTCAGCTATAATCATCCCTAATATAGAATCACCTAAAAATTCTAGTCGTTCATTATGTTCTGGCTTTGCGCTTCTATGCGTCAATGCATGTTGCAAGTAGTTTAAATTTTTATATTCATACCCTATAGCCTTTTCTAATCGAAAATACTTGTCTTTAAGGTAACTATTGGTCATTTACTTTATAACTCCAACTCTTTCTGTTCGGAATAATTCTTCAAATGTAAAACTAAACCAAACGATTTTAGCCTTTCCTACAACTAATTCGTCAGGAACAAACCCCCAGTAACGACTATCTCGTGAATGTTCTCTATTGTCCCCCATCGCAAAATAATGACCTTCAGGAACAACCCATTCGCCATAACTTTGATTAGATTGAACATAGAACTGTTCTAATATACGAGCATTAGCATCGTGCATAATCTTATGCTCATAGCCCATCAAATTCTCTTTAAAAACAATCCCATGTTCACTAGGGTATTCTTCATTAAATTTTAAATATGGTTGTTTCTCCACATCTTCAAAACCTATGTACTCAACTACATCGCCATCCTTCTTTTTTATGTATAGTTTTTCGTCTTCAACATAAATCTTATCACCTGGCAAGCCGACAATTCTCTTTATGTAATCAATTGAAGGATTTTCAGGATACTTAAACACAACCACATCACCACGTTCAATCTTACCAGTATCAAACCAAACACTATTTGTGAATGGATTTCTGATTCCATAGCTAAACTTCTCAACTAAAATAAAGTCCCCTCTTAACAAAGTAGGCATCATTGACGCTGATGGAATTCTAAATGGTTCATATAAAAATGAACGAACTAAGAAAACAACCAATAAAATAGGAAAACAATCAGCAATCGCGCCCATCATTCCTGTGTTATCTAGAATTTCACTTTTTTCCTTCTTAGTTAAAGGTACTAATTGTGTTTTTTGTTTTTCCTTTAACAAAGCCTTTCTCTTTGGTTTAAATACAAACATATCTAAGAACCAAAGAATCCCCGACAAAAGAGTAAAAACTATTATTAATAAAGATATTATATTCATATTATTTTTTCCTTACTGTTTATTCGCTGCCAACCTTAAGTATAGCCAAGAATGCTTCTTGAGGCACCTGTACCTTACCTAAAGATTTCATACGTTTTTTACCTTCTTTTTGCTTTTCTAGCAATTTTCTCTTTCTTGTAATATCACCGCCATAACACTTAGCTAACACGTCCTTACGTAATGCTTTAACTGTACTTCTAGCAATGATTTGATTACCAATAGCAGCTTGAATAGCAATATCAAACATCTGTCTTGGTATTAACTCACGCATCTTTTCAACTAGCAAACGTCCCTTACTCATTGCATTATCCTTATGAGTAATTACAGCTAAGGCATCCACACGTTCATTACTAATTAAAATATCCATTCTTACCATATTTGCAGGAGTAAAATGTTTGAATGAATAATCTAATGACGCATAACCTCTTGAAGTTGACTTCAATCTATCAAAGAAATCTAGAACCACCTCAGCCATTGGGATTTCGTAGGTTAACGCTACTTGATTACCATGGTAAACCATATTTGTTTGAACACCACGCTTTTCCTGACAAAGCTTCATTACGTTACCAACGTACTCATTAGGAGTCAATATATGACATTCGGAAATTGGTTCTCTAATTTCTGAAATATTTGTAACCGGAGGTAAAGCAGCAGGCGAATCAATCCTTATAACTTCGCCATCTGTTAATTTGATTTCATATACTACTGTTGGAGCGGTTGTAATCAAATCTAAGTTATATTCTCTTTCCAAACGCTCTTGAATGATTTCCATATGAAGCATGCCAAGGAAACCACATCTAAAACCAAAACCTAGTGCTTTTGAATTTTCTGGTTCAAAAAATAATGATGCATCATTTAATGATAACTTGTCTAAAGCATCACGGAAAGCGTCATAATCATCTGTAGATATAGGGAACAAACCTGCGTATACTTGAGGTTTAACTTTTTTAAAGCCTGGTAATGATTCAGTAACGCCATCCTTTGCATTTGTTAAGGTATCACCAACTGGAGCTCCATGAATTGTTTTGATACCACAAACAACCCAACCTACTTCACCACACTTTAATTCTGTTCTGTCTACACGCTTCGGAGTGGATACACCTAATCGATCTACCCCCCAACATACTCCAGTACTCATTACCTTAATCTTGTCTCCCTTTCTTAGAACCCCTTGCTTGATTCTAACAAGAGAAACAACACCTAAATAATCATCGAACCATGAATCAATGATTAATGCTTGTAATGGACCATTAGGGTCTCCAACTGGAGCGGGTATTTTTTTTACAATTTCTTCTAATACTAAGTCAACACCTAGACCTGTCTTTGCAGAGCATCTAACAGCATCAATCGCATCGATACCAACAATATCTTCAATTTCCTGTGAAACTCTATCTGGTTCTGCTGCAGGTAAGTCGATCTTATTTAAAATAGGAACTACTTCTAAATCTAAGTCAATTGCTTGATAACAATTAGCCAAAGTCTGAGCTTCAACACCTTGACCTGCATCCACTACAAGTAACGCTCCTTCACAAGCTGCTAATGAACGAGAAACTTCATACGCAAAATCGACATGACCTGGTGTGTCGATGAAATTCAATTCATAGGTTTCGCCATCTTTAGCTTTGTATTCTAAAGTAACTGACTGAGCCTTTATTGTTATACCTCTTTCGCGCTCAATATCCATTGAGTCTAATACTTGTTCTTGCATCTCTCTAGATGTCAAACCACCACAAATTTGTATTAAGCGATCTGAAAGAGTAGATTTACCATGATCAATGTGAGCAATAATTGAGAAATTTCTTATATTCTTCATACGTTAATGTTCAATAAAATGTACTGCTATAAAAGACACAATACGGTTAAACCAATAAATAGAATACTACTTACATAAATAAAAAGTCATTAACTGATTATTATAACATAATTAATTAATGTTTACGATAAATGCCAAACTGATCAAATTTCTTCTTTTTATTATTTCTTACAAAGATTGAAATTCAATACACCTAGCATTTTAGGAGACCAAACGCTTTTTAAGATAAATCTAGCTAATATAAGAGAAACACAAAAACCTAAAAAAAGTCCAAGTAAGCAACCTATAATTGAGACAATTTCTCCCCCTAACATCCATCCTATAACAGCTCCAAATATTAAAAAAACTAGGGGAACAAGGTATGACACAACAACACTTAATAAAACTGATGTATCAGGAATTCCGACCCTTACAACTTGACCAATTTTAGCGTTAAAGTCATTTTGTAATATAAATTCAACAGGAGCCTTAAAATGTTCATGCTTATCATCTATATGACAGTCACTTCCCTTACTGTCACACGCTCCACATAACCCTTCAACCCCTTGTTCGCACAAAACGGTTCCATTAGGATAAATCTTTTTTACAACAGCTAGTTTTTCAACAAATTTCTTCTTCATAGTTGTTACCAAATAAGGGTTACTTAACTACAAGTGCATCTAAAATTCTATTTGCTATTTCAATTGGAATTTCTCCAACAACCACAAACTCATACTCGTTAAAATTCTTTCTTGCAAGATTAGTTACACCCTGCTTAACAATAGGAAAATAAGAGCTCCCTAAATACTTTATCTTATATACTGAAAATTCAACAACTCCATCGGAGAACATGTACTGTTCAAACTTAGAATCAGTATCTAACTCTCCTTCTCCTTCATATACCTTCTCAAATCCGCTAGGAATATAATCTAAATTCCAATCTAGCTTTTTAGATTTTTGAATTTTATCGATATTATGATTGTTTGTTTCAGAGATTGACTCAAGCTCTCTCTTTACATTATTTATAACTTCACTGCATTTATTAAGTACTTTGAAATCGACTCCTACATATGCCTGAACAACACTTCCTTGTAGATTATAAACATCAACATGAATTATAACCTTTGATTGTAAATCCACATGTACTAAATATGAATATCTATCTTTATTCTTAGACGTTATAAATAAAGAAGCAACCTGCCTGTCTGCAATACGGTTATATCCAATTAAATTTACATTATAATTTTCAAAGAACTTATCTAAATCAACTGTCGAGAATCTATTACTAATAAATGGCAACGAACCATTATTAATCATTACATTCTTTTGACCAGATGAATAATAAACGACTTTGTTCTTACCAAAGAAAAAACCTGATTTAGCATTGTTTTGATAAGACCAAAAAGAATATCTCTCATTATCAATTACGCCATTTACATACTTAACAGGTTCAGCAAATGAGCTATGAACTCTTGCAAATAATAATTCAAAATTTACATTACTATAAGATTGCTGTATCTCTGCAAACATCTCTCTTGGATCAGAAGGAGTAGGAGAAGCATTAGTAACAGACAAAAAAAGTGTTACTACGCCAATAGCAACACTAAATAAAATTCTTTGGATATAATTTTTCATTAATAAACTCTTATCATTTAAAATAGAACACTACTGATCTAATAATATTCTATTTTTCTAAAGTTACAACTCTCTTTGATAAGTCATAATTATTCATTAATGCATCTAAATTTTCAATCTCTTTATTCTTCTTTTCATCTATAGATTGCATTTCTGCAGAGGAATAATTAGTTTTCTTTGTTTCATTAAATTGTAAGTTAGATTTTGGATGAACTGTATCATAATTACTGTTACTTACTGGACTCATGTAAATATTTGAACCGTTAATAACAGAATCCTCAACGAAAGAATCTCCTGACCCAGGACTAAAAACCCACTGAGCTGCTATAAAACAAATACCGGCGATAGAAGCTGCAACTACAGTTTGCATCTTGTTCCAAGAAAAACTTGAAAATCTCTTTGCTTTATTTTCAAATAGTTCTTTTTTGGATAATTCTAATGGTTCATTAGCAGCAACTGCTTTAACTTCCGTTGTAACAGAACCTATTTCTTCATTTTCTATAGCTAAAAAGATGTTCTCACGCATTTTAGCCATACGTGCTTCATCTACATTTTCTTCTCTCAATGCAGCTGTAATACTCGCATAATTATTTAAATGCTTGCTAGCTTTCTCATCTAGCAATAACTCTGCAAGTTCTTCCTTGGTAGATAATTCTCCATCATAAAATAAAGACGAATTTACATCTACTTTCATATCTTTCATACTATAGTCCTACGTTAAACAGATATTGCTTCTTCAACAATATTTCTTGCTCTAAAAATTCTTGATCTTACGGTACCTACAGGGCATTTTAAAACTTTGGCGATATCCTCATAACTCATTTCTTCAACTTCTCTTAAAACTAATGCTTGTTTTAATTCTGTTGGCAATGAATTAATTGTCTTTAAAATAATACGCTTAGTCTCATTTTTTTCTAAAATACCTTCAGGTGTATCAGTTTCATGTAAGTTACTGTTAAGGTTTACAACCTCAGCATCACCTACATCGACATCGCAATCTTTTTTTCTTATTAAACTAGTTAAATGGTTTTTAGCAGTATTTATAGCTATTCTATACAACCATGTAAAAAAAGCACTTTCTTCTCTAAATGAATCTAAAGACTTATAAGCTTTTATAAATGTTTCTTGTACCACATCGTAGGAGTCACTTTCTGACACTAAGGTTCGTACCGCTGACAACAACTTATACTGATACTTAGAAACAAGTAAATTAAAGGCTTGCTTATCTCCAGATTTAACCAATTTCACCAGACTTAAATCAGCTTCTTGTTCCGTCATGACCTCTTTCCTTTTCAAGAAGCATCTTAACTCTATATATAGTAAGACACATAAAATTCAAAATAGTTCAATTAATTTATCACATTTTTTTAATTATTACATATTTTACGTATTAAAAGCTAATATGGTATAATTACTGAAATATATTCAGATTTAGGTATTTATTTAAAGATGACTAAAATATTAAATCTTACAGCAATTACAATACTATCATTATATTTGCTAATTCTTTGTCACGTACAATTTCCAACATCAAAACTATTGCTAGACGGTCTTGCAAACCCACAAAACCTTCTCTTTATTTTGATAAGTATTTTATTTATTGCATTCGGTTTTCTAAACATTGCTTCGTTGAAACGAATTATTCTTAACAACAAAATAAAAAGCGTCTTCCTTGTAACTTTAATTATCTCAACCCCTAACATCATTAATTATATCTTAGGTGAGAGTTACGTTCTCTCCACCCCTGTCATATTTTTAATTGGTGCTCTTATGTTTATGATGCTGTTTCAAGTATGTGAGGGCAACAACAGTTCTAAATATCTAATGTATGCCTTTATTTTGAGTGGGATAATGCAAGCTTCAATAAACTCTGCGTATTCAGATATTCAAGCACTAACATCGAGTAATATTAATACAATCAACACTAGCTCAACTTTAAATCTGTTTTTAACTGTTTGCACAATTTTTAGTTTATATAATTTAACTAATAACAAGGAGAATCATTTCTTAAATTACCTTTTAACCTTAACTATTAGCATTCTTTCTTTACAAGCGTGCTACAAGGCAAGCACCGCTTTCCCTTCAATTCTAATTGCTATAAGTTATTGTTTTGCTTTATTTAAATATGTAAAAGATTATGAACATGAATACTCCAAAATTTTCAAAAACGAAATTATAACCGACCTTATAAAAGTGCTCGGTTGCGGTG
>ERZ808026.293-NODE-293-length-10800-cov-2.748671_pt1 | contig 10800 bp, 7 predicted proteins | sample MGYA00380182_ERZ808026 | MGnify/ENA primary metagenome ERZ808026 (study PRJEB31490, sample SAMN06133376) | cow dung metagenome | isolation source: H9 | host: cow | place: China: Chengdu | collected 2015-05 ... | reverse complement strand
TTTTTTGAAGAAAAACCCCCGGGACTTTCGTCCCGGGGGTGGATTAATAGAGCAGAGAGATTACTTCTCGTAAGTACGGCCCCAGCCGGTAGCACATGCGATCACGTAGACGAAGAACAGAATGGTTGCGTAAACGGAACCGATTGCAACGTCAACGGGAGACAGGCCGGTCAGAGCAGCAGCCTCGTCGGAGACGTGGCCGGTCACTTCGCAGGACTCATACACCTTCGCCAGCATGGACTTGTCGATGTCCAGGATCTGCAGCAGCTCGTCGCTCCAGCAGCGGTTCGGCACGTCCAGCAGCTGCATGCCGGAAGCGTCGGAGACTTCGGTGGCATAATCGCCGGTCAGCATGAAGCGGACATAGTCCTTGGGCAGCAGGATGTGGCGGCACTTGGCATACACATCGGGCTCATTGTTGCGGACCCACAGGATCTTGGACAGGGTGAAGCCGGTCAGGGCGGGGTTGGCGGTGATGGAGATCAGCTTTTCCTTGCCGACCTTCTCGTGGATCTCGTCGCACTCCTTGGCGGTACGCTGGTCGCACCAGATGATGGAGGGACGCAGGACTTCGTTGTTTTCGTCCAGCATGACCAGGCCGTGCATCTGGCCGGAAATGCCCAGGGACACAACGTCATCCTTGTTCACGCCGGACTTGGCCAGCACGGTCTTGATGGTCTCGACCGCAGCATTCCACCAGTCCTTGGGATCCTGCTCAGCCCAACCGTTGTGGGGCTGGTACATGGGGTACTCGACGGTGGCAGAGGCCATGGCCACGCCATCCTGGTTGAACAGCACCGTCTTGGTGCCGGAGGTGCCAAGGTCAATACCCAGATCGCTTACCTGCGCCATATCTCAAAACCTCAAATATCCAATCTTCGTGGATGCATACTGCATCAATATGACATTATAGCACGAAATCTGCTATCCGACAAGCCTTTTCTAAACAGAAGCCTCACCTGCATATATTCTGCCGGAAGGGACGGTGGAAGTAAGCGCATCGGATATTGAAAGAAATGTTGGCATAAGCCGTCAGTTCAGTATCTTCGAACTTACAAAGGAACTCTCAATGAAGAATGCTCCGAAGGCCCTCAAGATCGCTTCTTATATCGGTTCTGCTGCAAAATTTGCCATGCCTATGGCTGTCAGTGCTTTGTATACGCATTTTTACAGGATACTCAGATATGGTGCACTGCTGATGCAGAATCCGCGCCCTGCCAATGATGCCAAGGCCAAGGTGTTGGGTGTCAATCCGTATTTCTTTGCGGAGTATGATACTGCAGTGAGAAACTATCCGGTAAAGAAATGTATGGCAGTGATAGCGCTTCTGAAGGAATACGATTACAAAGGTAAGGGCGGAGATGTCGGAGAAGCAACTCCTGCCGAGCTCATGGTGGAGCTTACCGCCAGAATTTTGAATATTTAACCTACTCGAATATTATGGGATTGATAAAATGTACGGATGTCTGTAAGAGCTTCGGTGAAAAGATAGCTCTTGACAATGTTTCGATAGACATTCCGGAAGGAAAGATTTTCGGATTGCTAGGACCTAACGGTGCCGGCAAGACCACTTTAATACGCATCATAAACAGAATTACCATACCTAACTCCGGTTCAGTGCTCTTCAACGGAAAGCCTATTACCCAGGATGATGTGGAGAAGATCGGATATCTTCCGGAAGAAAGAGGACTTTACAGGAAGATGAAGGTGGGTGAGCAGGCGATGTACTTTGCCCAGCTCAAGGGTATGAGTGCCCGTGAAGCAGGAAATGAACTTAAGAAGTGGTTCGTCAGATTCGGAATTGAAAGCTGGTGGAACAAGAAGGTCGAGGAACTTTCTAAAGGTATGGCTCAGAAGGTGCAGTTCATAACAACAGTTGTCCATAAGCCGTCTCTTCTCATTCTTGATGAGCCGTTCTCCGGATTTGACCCTGTCAACGCTCAGGTCATCCGCGAAGAAATCCTCAGGCTTAAGGATGAAGGTGCTACGATCATCCTTTCCACCCACAACATGGAATCTGTAGAGGAACTTTGCGACAACATTGCTCTCATCAACAAGTCGAAGGTCGTCATTTCCGGTGGCGTGGATGAGATCAGACGCAAGTATGGAAACAATAATGTCGAGGTTGTATATACTGGTCCGCATGCATTGGTTTCCGTTCCGGACAAGTTCAACGTTTTGTCTGATGTCGATGATTCCGGTCGTCATACTGCAGTACTTTCTCTTGAGGACGGAGCGGATACGAATTCTGCCATATCCGAGATCATGTCAGCCGGATTGAAGATTTCTTCTTTCAGGGAACTTGTACCTAGAATGAACGACATATTCATCAAACTTGTAACAGAGGGGGAATAAGCTATGAAACTAAGAAACATAAAGACTATTATCGCTCGTGAATATCTGACCCGTGTAAAGAAGAAGTCATTTCTCCTCATTACATTCCTCGGCCCGATATTCTTTGCTGCAATTGCTGTTCTTCCGAGCATCATAATGTTTATGGCAGAGGATAAAGGCAAGCAGGTCGCTGTAATTGACGAGTCTGGTATCGTTATGCCTAAATTCGTCGATACGGAGGTGATAGATTATACTGATTGTACCGGTCAGGTTCTCGATAGCCTCAAGACAGGTCTTGAAGAACTCGGTTACGATGCTCTTGTACATATATCGCCGCTCGATACTGAGTCAAAGTCAGTAAGCGTCACTGCATATTCGTCTTCTCCGATGAGTGTAGACATGAAGGAGACAATCAGCTCCAGAGTGGATGATGCAGTGGAGGATTACCGTCTGTCGCTCTATGATATAGGAGACCTCAAGCAGATAATGCAGGATGTCAAGTTCAACTCTACCGTGATGACATATACTCTTGGCGAGGACGGTGAGGAAAAGATAACATCATCTGAAGTATATATGATCATATCACTTGTTCTTTCGATGATCATATATTTCTTTGTAGCAATGTTCTCAGGAATGGTGATGCAGAGCGTCATTGAAGAAAAGGCCAGCAGGGTAGTGGAAGTACTGGTTTCTTCTGTCAAGGCCACAGAACTTATGTTCGGCAAGATCATCGGAGTCGCTTGTGTGGCACTTACCCAGTTCCTGCTATGGATCATACTTACAGCGGTCATCGTGACAGGAATCTCATCATTCGTGGGACTTGATTCCATGATGCAGAGTGCAACGGTGCAGACGGAGCAGATGGCCCATATAACAGATGATCTCGGGGTAGATCCTGACATGATGGTGATGACATTCCCTATGCCGGAAAAACCGGATTCCGTTGCTCCGGCAGGAGAGGATAATGAACTTGCCGCTGTTCTCTCGACCCTGAAGGATCTTAACTACGGTATGCTGCTGTTCGGCTTCTTTGTATATTTTGCCTTGGGTTATCTCCTGTATGCCTCATTCTTTGCGGCCATAGGTTCTGCAGTCGAAAATGAGGCAGACACCCAGCAGTTGTCCATCCCTGTGACGATTCCTCTCATGCTTGGATTCTTCATTGCATTCTATGCATTCAAGGCTCCGGACAGTGCTGTCGTATTCTGGGGATCTATGATACCGTTCACCTCACCTATCGTAATGCTTGCCAGAATTCCGTTCGGCGTTCCTGTATGGGAACTTGCCCTTTCTATCGGCCTTCTGCTGGCAACGTTCATTGCTTGCGGATGGGCATCTGCAAAGATATATAAGATCGGTATCCTGATGTTTGGAAAGAAGACATCATTCAAGGATTTGTGGAAATGGCTAAAAATGAAATAGATATGAAAAAGATCATTCTTTTGCTTTCTGTTCTGTGGATTTCTGTCCAGGTCAACGCTCAGACTTATTCCTGGAAGTCGACACCGATTGACGGTTCCAGGACCGGATGTGTCGCACCTTCCGGAGACAATGTTACTGAAGCTCTCGGTAAATTCAAGGGTAAGACATATGTGGCTCCAAATGGAAGGCAGTTTGAGGCTTCCTCTTCTGCTGCCAAGGTTGCTGCCATTGTCATAGCTGCTCAGAAGGATATGGCTAGAGTCAAGGATGTCATAGCATATTCATCTGACAATATGTATAAGGAATATCCTGAGAGTGCTTTGTCCAACTGGTATATAGATCTTTATATGAAGGAGGTTGAGAGGATATGTGGAAAGAAGGTACATATAGGTGTCGCTAATTTCGGAGGAATCCGCGTCGATATGCCCAAGGGTGATGTCATTCTGGATGATATACTTTCCATGTTTCCATTCAGGAACAATGTGATCTATATCGAACATAAGGGTAAAACCATCCGTAATATCCTGGAATCTATGGCATCAGGCAGATTTGAGGTCCTTGGAGGTGTCAAGGTGGTTGCTGAAGACGGCAGACTTGTGTCAGTGGAGATTGACGGAGAGCCTCTTGATGATGAGAAGGTTTATGGACTTGCTACAAATTCATTTCTCCTCAATGGCGGCGATGGATTGTATCTGGCTTCTGACGCTTTGCTCGTCCAGGATCTGGGATTATTGGTGAATGATGTAGTCCTGGAACATATAAAGGCTGAAACAGCTGCCGGCAGAGCTCTGTCGGGCAGAAAGGATGGTCGTGTAACAATAAGATAATCTACTATGAAAAGACTGCTTGCCATTTTATTCATAAGCACATCTGCTCTTATTTCATATGCGCAGAATCTTACAATTCTGCATATGAACGATACACACAGCCATATAGATCCGGAAAGGGGTGGCAGGAATGCCGGAAAAGGAGGGGTGATTGAGCAGGCTGCATATATCGACAGTGTGCGGGTTGCTGACGGAAAGGAAAATGTTCTTCTGCTTCATGCTGGAGATTTCAGTCAGGGAACGTCATATTTTACTGAGCTTTCCGGTGATATAGAGGTCGATGTTCTCAATGCCATGGGCTTTGATGTCACCTGTCTGGGCAACCACGAATTCGACAATGGCATAGATGAGCTGGCCAGACGTATTGAGAATCTTGATGTTCCTGTCGTGTGTGCCAACTATACCTTTACGGGAACACCTCTTGAGAATCTGGTGAAGCCATATGTTGTACTTGAGAAAGCCGGAAAGAAGATAGGTGTCATTGGTCTGCTGACAGATGTCACTTCAGTTGTGGACAAGGGGATTACAGATAAGTTGAAATATCGCAATCCTGCTGACGTTGCAAATGAGTATGCCAGGATTCTGAAGATCGACCAGCGATGTGATCTCGTGATATGTCTTACCCATCTTGGTTTTGAAGGTGAATCATATGTTGATACGGAACTTGCTGCTCAGACCCGCAATGTGGACGTGATTGTAGGTGGACATTCCCATACCTTGCTTAAGGATTTTGAGAATGTGTATAATCTTGACGGTGAACCTGTCATCATAGTCACCGATTGGAAATGGGGGTTGAATATCGGTAATCTCAAGGTTAAGTTCAAACCTCAGATGCTTTACAGAAAGTATCTTGACCTGATGCCGGAGAATGTATTCTCATATGATGCAAGCTGGTTCCCTTATCCTTCATATGCAGACAGAGATTCCTGGAATAAGATTTTGGGTACAAATGCTGAATATCTTGTCAAGGCTGGTGAGAAATATCTTGATTACAATTGGAAGATTGTTCCTGCGACAGCTTATCTGGCATACGAGAGGACAGGCGAAAGAAACATCATGCAGGACCCTCTGTCAGCTAACAGGAATGCCCTTGCAGCATTGATGCTGGCAGAGCTGGCTGAAGGTCAGGGGCGTTTCATTGATCAGCTGGTCAATGGACTCTGGCATCTTTCGAATTCACCATCATGGGTGCTCTCTGCACATCTTCCTCGCCAGAAATCACGTCGCAGCCTTCCGGATCCACGTGAGCAGCTTATCGATTTGGGATCAGGAGGTCTTGCCGCCCAGGTTGCAGTAGCATGGCATTTCTTCCATGAGACTTTCGATAAGATTGATCCTGTAATTTCAGTAGTCATTCAGGATGCAATGAAAAAGCAGATCCTTGATCCGTACTTGAATACAGAGCAGTATGCTCCACATTGGTGGCTTGCTTTTGAACTCAAGAAAGGTCAGGTTGTAAATAACTGGAATCCATGGTGTAATGCTGATGTCATACTCTGTTTCCTTTTGATGGAGAAGGATCCTGTCCGTCTTGGACGTGCATTGAGGCAGTCTGCAAGATCAGTAGATAAATTTATCGAATATGTGAAGTCTGACGGTGCGTGTGAAGAAGGACCTGCATATTGGGGACATGCTGCTGGAAAACTTTATGATTATCTGAAGATAATGTCCGATGCATCAGATGGACGCTTTTCGTTCTTTGATCATAAGCAGGTGAAGGATATGGGCGAGTATATTTCGCGTTCATATGTCAAGAACCGTTGGGTTGTGAATTTTGCGGATGCGTCTGCGCAGCTTTCATATTCACCGTCCGTCATCTATAATTATGGCAAGGCAGTAGGAAGCCGGGAAATGATGGATTTTGCCGTATATAATCTGGGAAATCAATCAAAGGAGAGATTCAACAGGCCGAGACCTTCTGTGTCAAACGATGCATACAGGGCTTTGGAAAGCATCATTACGATCAATGAACTTGATGAAAGAGTTTCCGAACTTAATTCAAGGATAGATTCCGGGGAATCCTTTGATTCGCTTATGGATTCGCTGAGGGATGCAGTTCCTGATAATGTCTGGTATCCGGAAACTGAGTTCTGTTATATGAGAAATGCCTCAGACTGGTTTGTGGCAATGAAGGGTGGACATAATAACGAGAGCCATAATCATAATGATATAGGCACTTTCATTCTTTATGCAGACGGAATTCCGATGTTTGTCGATGCAGGAGTAGGTACTTATACAAAGCAGACATTCAGTAAGGACAGGTATACGATCTGGTCGATGCGCAGTGAATGGCATAATCTGCCGGTAATCAATGGCATTTATCAGCATGACGGTGCTGCGTACAAGTCTGCTGATGTGTCTGTTTCATTCAACAGGAAACCAATGAGATTCAGCCTTGACATCGCAGGTGCATACGATGATGAGTCTGAATGCAATTATTGGAAAAGAGAGTATCTTCTGACTGATGATCAGCTTACCATAACAGATTCATATAGCCTCAAGAACAGAGCTGCTTCCGATGTTGAGAATTTCCTTGTTCAGGGTGATGTATATCTCCCTGCTCAGACAACTCCTGCAGGATATTGTGTCAGGAAAGGGGAGACAGTTGTCATAAATGAAGACAAGCAGATGATCTTGAGTTATCCGGTTGAACTTCAGCCGTCAGTCAAGGTCAAGGAACTTACTGATCCTCGTCTGACAAAAGTTTGGGGTGACTCTCTGAGAAGAATCTCATACACATCTTCAGAGGAAGCTCCTTTGAAAGGCAAGTATATCTTTAAGATAAAGGAACTTTAGAATATGGGAATCTTTGAACTGCTTATCATTGCTGTAGGAGTGTCAATGGATGCCTTTGCGGTATCAATCTGCAAAGGTTTGTCCACAAGAAAGATAAAGCCGACAGATGCAGTTTCTGCCGGTCTGTGGTTCGGAGGTTTCCAGGCTCTGATGCCTTTGATAGGTTACTATCTGGGTGTCAGCTTTGCGGATTTTGTATCAGATGTCGATCATTGGATCGCTTTCGTGCTTCTCGGCATAATCGGGGCAAAAATGATCAAGGAATCATTTGAGAATGAGTCTTGTGAACTAAGTTCCGATTTCTCCTTTCGTACGATGCTTCCTATGGCGATTGCGACCAGTATAGATGCTTTGGCTGTGGGCGTATCACTGGCATTCCTGCGCGTGGAAATCTGGTCTTCAATAGCGCTGATAGGAGTTACGACTGCTCTGTTCTCTGCATTTGGCGTATGCCTAGGTAGTACTTTAGGTTGCCGGTTCAAGTCTAAAGCTGAGTTCGCAGGTGGGCTCATACTTTGCCTTATCGGTTTGAAGATTCTCTTGGAACATACCCTCGTGGCATAGTTTAGAGCGGCTAAAAAAGTAATTTTTTCTGTTCGTATTTGTGAAATAAATTGTACTTTCGCGCACATTTTAAAACGAACAGATATGCCCCAATCAATTTTGACCAATTACAGCTTCTGGAGTAAGTTCAGAAGACGTGTCTCTTCCAGCATTGTTCTTATCATATGTACAGTGTTGGCCTTGGTATGTGCCAATGTCCCTATAGTGAAGGATTGGTATTTCTCTCTTTGGCAGCATCAGGTCAGCCTGTCCGTGGGGTCATTCAATCTCTTTGCGCATAATGGTCATCCAATGAGTGTGATGGAGGTCATCAATGACTTTCTGATGGCTATATTCTTTCTCTCTGTAGGTCTTGAAATCAAACGCGAAATCCTGGTTGGTGAACTTTCTTCACTCAAGAAGGCTCTTCTTCCTATCATTGGTGCCTGCGGCGGTATGATCGTTCCGGTTCTTGTCTTCTGGCTCGTCAGTCCCGCAGATGCAGACATGCAGAGAGGTCTTGCCATACCGATGGCTACGGATATCGCTTTTTCGTTAGGAGTCCTTTCTGTATTCAAGACTCGTGTACCTGTGGGTCTCAAGGTTTTTCTGGCTGCTCTGGCTGTTGCAGATGACCTTGGCGGTATCATTGTCATTGCCCTGTTCTATTCATCGCATATAAGTGTTGCATTCCTTATTCTTTCTGCCCTTTTTGTTTTGCTGATGATAGCAGGAAACATGATGAAGATAAGGGCAAAATCATTTTATGTTCTTGCGGGACTTGTATTATGGTATTTTATGTTGAATTCAGGAATTCATGCTACCATTGCAGGTGTAATTGTCGCTCTATGTGTTCCTGCATCGCTTATTAAGGGTACTGGATATTATCTTGAGCGTATCAGGATGAATATAAATAAGTTCCCTGTAATCGATGTTGATGATCTTCACAAGACTGTAGTTCTCACGAACAGTCAGATACACACTCTCAAGAGCATTGAGTCTGCTGCCGACAAGATGATCAGCCCGCTTCAGGATCTTGAGGATAATCTTCATGGACTCATCAACTTCTTTGTTATCCCTCTGTTTGCCTTTGCAAATGCCGGAATCGATCTTTCGCAGATGTCTATGACAAGCCTGGTCTCAGGTGTCGGAATTGCAGTTATGCTCGGACTTGTAGTGGGTAAGTTCCTTGGTGTATTCTCGTTCTCATGGCTTGCCGTGCGTGCGGGTATTGTTACTCTCCCGGATGGCACGAGCTGGAAAGCATTTGCAAGCGTCTGCGTGGTCTGCGGTATAGGCTTCACAGTCTCAATGTTCATCGCTGATCTGTCCTATGCCGGACTCGGTGCAACAGGAGCAGCTCTTCTCGACCAGGCAAAGCTCGGTGTCCTTTGCGGATCCGTCCTTTCCGCTCTACTCGGATGCATCCTGCTCAACCGCACTCTTCCGAAGGCCTGATCTTTCTTGCCATTAACTTTATTCGGATTCTTACACAATTGATCATTAACAGAACGCACGAAGAAGAGTTACGGTTTTCCAAGCAAAATTAACATCAGTTGAATAAAAGAAACGAGTATGAAATTCAACATTTTCATACTCGTTTCTTTTTGTTTTTATTTCAATCCTGATTTGAGGAATTCGATGAATGCATCTATGTCAAGGTCGTAACCACGGACTGGAGCCAGCATTTCTCCTTCTGGGGAAAGGAGTATGTAGTTTGGCTGGGCATTCACATTCCAGTTCGTACGTGCAATGTATGAGTTCGCTCTGCCAAGATCTTTGTATACCTTTCCTGTCTGTGCATCGGTCACCTGATCCTCTGCCTTAAGTCTTGTCTTGTCATCTGTGTAGAGGGCAACTATAACGAAGTCATTCTTAAGCATTTCAAGGACTCTAGGGTCGCTCCATACTCTTGACTCCATCTCGCGGCAGTTTACGCAGCCGTGGCCTGTTATATCCACAAAAACTGGCTTTCCGGTCTCCTTTGATGCTGCAAGACCTTCCTCGAGAGTGAAATATCCTTCAAGACCGAGCGGCAGATGAAGGTCGTATTTCTCTCCGAATGAGCTTACAGCTTTAGTGTCATCACTACTCTGGACATTCACATTGTTCTGACCGAGAACGAAATCCTGAGTTGTCAGAGGAGGGAGGTAGCCTGAAAGCTTGCTCAGAGGTGCTCCCCACATGCCTGGAATGAGATATACTACAAAAGCGAATACTCCGATGGCAAGTGCAAGAAGCATCTGTACGTTGAAGGTTCCAAGTCCAGGTACATCCACTTCACCGACGATCATAATGCTCTTGAGCCACTGTGGCACCCATGCTGCATCGTACATGCTTATTCCGAAGAATGTGCCGAGCAGTGTTCCTACTACGATTGTGCCGGCTCCAAGTATGGAGATTATGTTGCCGAGACCGTCGAACATTGCGAATTTTACCCATCCCTTGTTCAGCATGAGACCGAAGAGGAAGAGCACGATGCCGTATCCTGCATCTCCAAGACACATTGCAAAGAACAGCAGGTAGAACGGAGCCAGAACGCTTGTAGGGTCAAATTCGTTATATGTAGGCATACCGTACATGCCTGTGAATACTTCGAACTGACGTGCGAACCAGTTGTTCTTCAGTCTGATAGGCGGATTGTCCTCTACAGTAGCGTCTTCCTTGAAATAGAATACTCCAGATGCGTTGAATGCCTGAGTCAGCTTGTCCTCATTCTCAACAGGTGCAAAACCTGTGAATACCGTGATCATATCCTCAGCTGCACCTTCTCCCGCTTCCTTTGCGAGATAGCGGTCAAGCTCCGCGAGCTCACTGTTGCAGGCTTCCTTGATCGCAGGGATGTAATCCTTGGCATTGAGGAGTCCTGCCTTGCATT
>ERZ808026.292-NODE-292-length-10809-cov-3.138558_pt1 | contig 10809 bp, 8 predicted proteins | sample MGYA00380182_ERZ808026 | MGnify/ENA primary metagenome ERZ808026 (study PRJEB31490, sample SAMN06133376) | cow dung metagenome | isolation source: H9 | host: cow | place: China: Chengdu | collected 2015-05 ... | reverse complement strand
ATGGTAAACATGATGACCAAGTAATCTCATTATTACTAGCTTGTTATTTAATCTTTTACGGTAGAAATCTAGATAGATACAATATAAACAGTGCTAATGTGTTAAGTACTATAACAACTAACGGAGTTAAAATTTCTCCAGATACTAGACAGAGTCAAATGTGGATAAAACAGCGCATAGCTGAATTAGAATCATACTTGACATCTCAGTTACCTATAGCACTAGCACAAGCATACCGTAGAGAGTTAAATGAACTTAGACCTTTATATAAAGAAAAGTTAAATGTTGCTGCACCTTTAGCTGTATCCCAAATAAATTATCAAGAGAGACAAATCAATAATAGTGGTAATTCTTTGAATAAATTAAAAGCATTTACTAAAAAAATGGGATGGGTAACATTTTGTGTTGGAATTATACAAGGAATCACTGCTTTTGCAATATTTAAAGGACACAGTCCATTATTATATTTTGTAGCAGTAGGTGTGTTTTTTACATATGTTACATTTTATAGGACATTCGTATTTTCTTGGAGTTATGATGTTTACATTATTTATAGAAGCAACATAGTCACTTAGATTAAATTGAATAAAGTTTTGATTTGAATTATTGTTAGTTTGTGGACAATATTCCTTTATTTCTGTTATTAAATCATAGTCGATTAACAGTTCTCCTAAAAATACAGTACTGCCAATATTATTGATTCTTACAAGATTATTGTTTCCAATTACTCCATTTTCACTAAATTCTGCAAAAAACTTTTCATAAAAAGGGGCACTATCTACAATTGCTCGATAGTTTATATTAGGAATAATTTTAGATAATTCCTGTCCAAGTGCATTTAGTTTGCTTTTTAAAACTTTATGATAGTCTCTTCCTAATGCATAAGAGCTAATTACACCGTGATTATCAGATAATTGGCTATTAAAATTTACAAGGTTGTGATATGAAATTGCTACACATAGAACATTCTTACAATTATCTAATATTAAGCACGGATTATTTCGTACATTTGTATTATTATTAAGATATGAGAGTTCATTTGGTATTAGATGTTTTTTTTCATTAAAATCTTTTTCGCCTTTTATTGCAACAGATGGACTAACAATACTTAATGCACAAATTTTAAGTTCAAGAGCTTTGTTTATAAGTGTTGAGCTGATTTTGTGATTTTGAATAGTGTGGGGATCTAATAACATGAGTAACTACCCTTTTTACGAGTTTCTTAATGATGGTACGGTATCAAACTATGTGCTAGATAGTCGTCAAGCTAGAGACCTTGAAAAAATTTACCTTTCAGGTAATGGTTATACTCTTATGCAGTATGCTTCTAGTAAAATATTTATTAAATTATTAGATATTATACATGACAAAGAAGCAAAGATAAAAGTATATGTAGGTCATGGCAATAATGGTGGTGATGGTTATGAGGTTGCTGCATTATTATTAGGAGCAGGATACTCAAACGTAGTTGTATATCCCGTATTAGATCAAAAAGTAGGCATCGCTGCAAATGACGCTAGAAGAAATTTCTTATTAAAAGGTGGTAAAGAGAAGTACTCATTCACAGAGCAAGAGAACAATGATGTTGATTATATTATTGATGCAATATTAGGCTTAGGTGTTTGCAATGATAGCTCAGGTAAAAATGCAGATAATTTTGAGAAAATTATTGCAGCAGTCGATGAAATCAATGCCTCCACTGCAACAGTTATATCCATAGATGTTCCAACTTTGTTAAATTCAGATAATGGTATGACTACTTATGGAGAAGCTGTAGAAGCTGATTATACTATTACTGTTTTTGCTTTAAAGACAGGTTTATTATTGGGTGTTGCAAAGGATTACTGTGGAGAAATTTTTGTAGTTGCAGATGACTTAGATGAATTTGTTAAGTCAATGAATTCTGTTATGTTGGCAAGTAATGATAGATGTTGCCTTTTAACATACGATAAACTAAAGGAAATTCTACCTTATAGACCTAAATGTGCACATAAAGGAACGAATGGAAAAGTTTTAACTGTCGGCGGTAATTATGGTTATACGGGAGCATTAGCGCTTGCAAGTAACGCAGCTTTAAGAACAGGAGCTGGGCTTGTTTGTGCGTTATTCTTAGCTTCACGAGAAGAAAGTAAAGCTCCAACAGATTTATCAGTTATGACTTGCGATAGAAATGAAATTGCAAATCGATTAGCTTGGTGTAACTCAGTTGTAGTCGGTCCAGGTTATGGTCGCAATGAAGAAGACTATGAGCTAATTGAAGCTTGTGTATTAAGTAAAAAGTCTTTAGTAATAGATGCTGATGCGTTATGGCAAATTAATAAGCATGGTTTAATGTTCGATGCTGACAACAAGGTGGTTGTAACCCCTCATTTGGGAGAGGCTGCGATGTTGTGTGGTATTAAACCAGAACAGATTAGTGAAAATCCATTATATTACGCAAAGTGTATATCTTCTGCATATAATTGCGTTTGTGTGTTAAAATCTTCAACAACAGTAATAACGGATGGTTATGATTCGTTTTACATTTATAATGGTGGTTCAAGTGGTATGGCCTCAGGAGGTATGGGAGATATGCTTTCTGGTATCATCGGTACCTTGCTTGCTCAAGGCTACTCAGCTATGAATGCTGCAATGCTTGGTGTGGCAATTCATGGGGAAGCAGGTAGAATGGATGAAGAAAAGAACGGACCGATCGGAATGAGTGCATCAGATTTGATACCATATATAAGGTTGTTGATAAATGGTAGGACATAAATGGAATTAGTAATATCGTTAAAGGATGATTTAGAAACACAGGAGTTAGGAGAACATCTTTCTAAAGTTTGTAAGAACGGAATTACAATATATCTTGAAGGTGACTTAGGGGCTGGTAAAACCACCTTATCAAAGGGCTTTATAAGAGCTAGAGGTTATAATGGGATCGTGAAAAGCCCTACGTATACTTTAGTTGAAAGCTATTCGTTTTCAGATACCACTATTTATCATTTTGATTTATATCGTCTAATGGATCCTGAAGAATTAGAACTAATGGGGATTCGCGATTACTTCGGGGATAATTCTATAAGATTAGTAGAATGGCCAAAACAGGGTGAGGGTGTATTACCTCAATGTGACTTAATCGTTAATATTATTTATAGTAATGAGATGCGTATAGCAAAAATTATTCCTAATAGTGAATTAGGTAAATACATTGTAGGTGAGATTAACTTAATATATAACGGTTAGTAGTATTTAGTCATTTTATTATTTTCTGCTTTATGAGTATTTTATTTAAATTCTTTTTTCTATTGTTAGTATTTGCTTTATTAATACCTTGTAAGGATAATGTTTTTGCTAATGATATAAATTCAATTAGAGCGTTTGCGTACGAAGATAAAACAAGAGTTGTATTTGATTTAGATGAACCCCCAAAATATAAGATTGATAAGTTAAATAATGGTCTTAGTGTACAGATTCGTTTTCTGCAAATAGATAATCCTCTTAAGAAATATGGCGTCGCAAAAATTAGTAAAAATAGTGTAATTTCTAGAGTTACTAAGGGTGTTAGGTCTTCAGAAATTGTTTATGTTTTCTATTTAAAAAAAGCAATTAATCCTAATGTTTTTACTATTAAAGGAACTGCTGAGCAAAAACCAAGGTTAGTAATAGATTTCCCAAATACATCAACTAACTCTAAAGAAATAAAAAAGGAAAAGCTAGAAAATAAAGAACAACCGAAGGAAATTAGAACGACAGATGAACTTGAAAAAGAACTGTTTTCAGCACTAAATACTCAAAGTGATAGCGATAATACATCAAAAGTGTCTCTTGAAAATCGTTTAAAGAATCCGGAGCCTCCTAAACCAACAACATCTGTTAAAAAGGATGAAAATCTTTGTATTGTAGTAATAGACCCAGGTCATGGAGGTAAGGATCCTGGAGCTATTGCAAAGAATGGTCTACAAGAAAAGAAGGTTACTCTTGATATTTCGAAAAACATTGTAAACTATATTAATGGTGATCGTTCAACAAAAGGTTATTTAACAAGAAGTAATGATAAGTATATAGAACTTAGTCAGCGTTCGGAGATTGCTAGAAAAAAGAAAGCAGACATATTGATTTCTATTCATGCTGATAGTACTGTTAGTTCACAACCAAGTGGTGCATCTATTCTTGTATTAGCTCCATATCGAGCTCAACGTGAAAACACTAAGCTTGAAAATGATAAAGAAAAGCAAAAGGCTTTACTTGGTGGCGCAGGTGAAATGATTAGTGCAATATCGAAATCTAATCCAGACATCAATGTAGCTGATTGGATTATAGAGATGTCATCAGATACGTCTATATCTTATGGTCGAGAATTAGCGAGAAATATTTTATCTTCTATGAAGAATGTAACTAATCTTCATAAGAGCTCTCCTATTGATAGATCTTTAGCTGTACTAAAGGCTCCAGATATACCTTCACTATTAATAGAAGTAGGGTTCTTATCTAATAAGGATGAATCAAAATTATTATCAACACCAAAGTACCGAAGAGAAATAGCTTACTCTATTTATAAAGGTATAAAGAATTATATTGAGGTTAACCCTTCGGTTTGTGCTCAAAAGAATATTGATAAAAAATCGGTACCAACAAAAGAAGTTTCCTCGAGTACTCATTCTAATATTATTACATATGTTGTAAGGAGTGGTGATAGTCTTTCAAAGATTGCTGAGCAATATAAGATTAGTGTAAGCAAACTAAAGAAAGATAATAATCTTAAAAAGAATACAGTATATGTTGGGCAAAAGTTAAAGATCGTAAGATAGACAGATTTGAGAATTTAGATAATGTCAGAAATTAAGGTATTACCCTCTCAAGTTGCCAATCAGATTGCAGCAGGGGAGGTTGTGGAAAGACCAGCGGCTGTTGTAAAGGAATTACTAGAGAATGCATACGATGCAGGGGGCGATAAGATTTTAGTAGAAATAGAGGCCGCCGGAAGTAAACGTATTTTAATTAGAGATAATGGTAAGGGAATAAAAAAGGAAGAGTTAGCCTTATCTTTAAAACGTCATGCAACCTCTAAGATATCTAATATTGAAGATCTTAATAAAATAATGAGTATGGGGTTTAGAGGCGAGGCTTTAGCTTCTATTGCAGCTGTTTCTAAGTTAGTTCTTACTTCTAAACCAAAAGACCAAGACTTGGCTTATGCTGTAAAGGTTGAAGGCATAGAACAAGAAAGCGTTATAACTCCAGCAAGCCATCCAAATGGAACAAGTGTTGAGGTATGTGACTTATTTTTTAACACTCCTGCAAGAAGACGTTTTTTACGAAGTGAAAAAACTGAGTTTATGCAGATAGAAGAGATGTTTCGACGCCTTGCTTTAAGTAGAAACGATGTAGATTTGATTTTAAAGCATAATGGTAAAATTATTTATAATCTAAAAGCGGTTACTGATGAGAAAACTGAGCAACGACGTCTTGCTCAGTTAATGAGTAACAAGTTTTCCCAAAATTCTAAAAAAATAGATAACACCTATGGTGATTTGTCATTAAAGGGGTATGTAGGTTTAGAAAGCGAAAATAATCCAACTCAATATTTTTTTGTTAATAACAGAATTGTAAAAGATAAGTTAATAAATCATGCAATAAAGGAAGCGTTTCAAAGTGAGTTTGGAGATAAAGGAAACGTATCATATGTGTTATTTTTAGCATGTCCACCTGAAGATGTGGATATCAATGTGCATCCACAGAAGTATGAAGTAAGATTTCAGAGATGTAGAGATGTACATGATTTTATTCAAAACACAATTGTTCACTGTCTAAGAACATATCTTCAAATTTTACCTGAAAGTTTTGAAGAAACAATTAATCCTGATTTAGATCATAAATACTCATCATTTACTACACTAAAAGCAAAAAACGATGTAGTTTCATCATTTATAAGAAATAGCGATAATAAAGCTAGCCAAAAAGATGAATGCTATGGAGTGGGTACAAAAAATAAATCAATAGTATCTAATGACAATGATCTTTTAGATATGTTTTTACGAAACTCAGGTACAACAAATAATACAGACAGTTCCAAGGTTATATCTACTTCCACCCAAGAAACGATATTTGAATCATTAGTAAATCAAGAGGAGTCTTCTAAGGATTTTAATGATTCTAATACTAGTAATGTGGATGCGAATCAAAAGGTTTTTAATAAAGAAGATAATAACAATTATTCATATAGGAATTTAAATGATTTAGAGGGGACTTCTGATGTTGAGTCTTCTTCAAAAATTAGCTCAAACACAAATAACCATTCATTATATTCAAAAATGTTTCCAACTAGACCTAGTGTAAGTACAATTAAAGCTCAATTGGATTTCTTAGGAGTTGATTTAGAAAAGGATTTTAGCAAGAGTGAAGAATTAAAAGAAAATACTTTAACAAAGGAAAAAGATTGTACTCCATCTCTTTCTTCATCGATGATATCATCTTCGACATCTACTTTAAATGAAGATACCAAAAATTCTATTACTGCGGAGAAAAAAGGAGCAACAACTGATTTTGAACAAGATATTTTCGAAACTGACTTTTTAATGTCCGTTCAACCAAGTTTTTGTGAAAAAGAAAGTAATGATACAGTTGAAATAGAGTTGCCTTGGTTAAAGGATAGTGATGGCGAAGGGGTTTATAAACACGCTCAATTGTACAAGGGGAGATTTTCTTTAGCATTCTTTGGTAGTAAAACTTATGTAATAGATCTACGAAAGCTTGCAAGTTATCTGTATAAAATTGAATTTGATAGTGTTGGTTTAGATTTGTTAGTTTGCCCATCAAACCTTCATTCTTCTATTAAAATAAAACTTAATGAAAGTGAAAAAGAAAAGATAGATTGTTTAGAGAATATTGGATTTGTATGTAAGAAAACAGGTGATACTTTAGAGATATTCTCTGTGCCTAAGGTGATCAGAACTAAAAACATTAGTAAAGTTGTAACTAATATTTTATCTAAAATCTCTGAGAGCGATGGAGTTAAAGGGATGGTAATTGCTTTGGAGGGTGTCTTATTTGATGATGTATGTCCTCTTTGCTTTAGTAATGAAATGGCTAATCGGTTGTTGTCAAAAATTGATTATCCAAGTTTTTTTGAAGAAAAGTTACCTAATGCTATAAAATATGTAGATATAGAGCGAGTTATAGAGGAGGCTTTTTAGTTGAGTAAGGATTTTGCTATCTTTTTAATGGGACCTACAGCTTCGGGAAAAACAGCATTAGGCGTTGAGCTCGCAAAGGAAATAAATGGTGAGATAATAAGTGTTGATTCTGCTCTTATTTACAAAGGGATGGATATAGGTACTGCAAAACCAACAGTTGAGGAGATGCAAGGTATTCCTCATCATTTAATAAGCATTATTGATCCTAGTGAATCTTATAGTGTAGCGAGTTTTAGAAAGGATAGTCTTCAACTTATTTCAGAAATAACAGTTAGAGGTAAAGTACCTATTCTTGTTGGTGGTACTATGCTTTACTATAAGTCTCTTATTGATGGGTTATCTCCATTGCCGGATTCAACTGAAGAGGTTAGGAATATCGTAAACCAAATATTAGAAAAGGATGGAGTTGCTGGTTTACGTGAAAAGGTAAAGGAAGTTGATCTAGAAAGCTATGAAAGATTAAGTGCTAACGATAAGCAGCGATTAGGTCGAGCATATGAGGTGTTCTTATTAACTGGTAAAAGTATGACTGAGATAATAAGGGACTCTAAGAAGAATGAAACTGAATTGGATTTAATGCAATTTGCTTTATTACCTGAAAGAGATCGTAGTGAATTAAAGCTCAGAATTGTAGAACGTTTTGATAAGATGCTTGCTTCTGGTTTTAAGCAAGAAGTTGAAGTTTTATATGAACGTGGGGATTTAAATTTACAAATGCCTTCTATAAGAAGTGTTGGTTACAAACAAATGTGGATGCACTTAAATGGAGAAATTAGCTTTGATGAGATGAGGGAATTAGGTATTATTGCGACATGTCAGCTTGCAAAACGCCAAATGACGTGGTTAAGAGGATGGAAAAGTGATGTTAATTATCTTGTTCCCGGTGATAAGGCTAATTTGAGTATTGCTATTGAAAAGCTAAGCAGTAGAAATTAAAAGGTTTTTAATACAAAATAATCAAAAAAACGTGCTTTGTTAAGAAAAATATCAAAATGTGTTCTATAACACGAAAATATTAATAAAAGATTATTTTGTTTTTGTTATACTATGAAAAATTAAAATAATAATTAACAATTATAATTAGAAAGGAAATAATATGTCTAAGGGACAATCTTTACAAGATCCGTTTTTAAATGCTTTAAGAAAAGAACGTATTCCTGTTTCAATCTTTTTAGTAAATGGCATTAAATTACAAGGCCAAGTTGAGTCTTTCGACCAGTTCGTTATTCTATTAAAGAATAACATCAGCCAAATGGTTTACAAGCACGCTATTTCAACAGTAGTTCCTGTAAAACCTATTGCAAATTTCATTGTAAATCAAGACGAAGCTTAATTTAAAATATAGAATAAAAGCTTGGTAGGTAATTTGTTCGATATTGATGAACGGTACAAGGGTGGCGAAAAAGCCATTCTTGTTCATGTTGATTTTTCAAATAGCAACGACTCAGAAGATTTAGAAGAGCTAAAGATGTTAGTATTATCGGCGGGCGCGTCGGTAATGGGGGTTTGTTGTTGCAATAGAAAAATTCCAGATACAAAATTTTTTATTGGTTCCGGTAAAGTTGAAGAATTAAAAGCACTTATGTCAGATGTAGAGTCTGACATTGTGATTTTTAATCATGACTTGTCTCCATCTCAAGAAAGAAATTTAGAAAAAGAAATAGGTACTAAGGTTATCTCTAGAACTACTCTTATTCTTGATATATTTGCCCAACGTGCTCGAACTAAAGAAGGTAAATTACAAGTTGAATTAGCTCAGCTTGCGTATTTACAAACTCGTCTTGTAAGAGGATGGACACACTTAGAACGTCAAAAGGGCGGTATAGGTATGCGTGGTCCGGGTGAAACACAATTAGAATCAGACCGTCGTATGTTAAAGGAAAGAATTGCGGCATTACGTTCTGAACTTTCTGAAGTTGAAAAGCAAAGAGAGCAAGGTGGTAGAGCAAGAAAAAGAAATGAGGTTCCTGTAGTTTCTTTGGTAGGATACACTAACGCTGGTAAATCAACTTTATTTAACATTCTCACTAAATCTGAGGTGTATGCTGCGAATCAGTTGTTTGCGACTCTTGATCCAACACTACGTACAGTAAAATTAGACCATATCGGTGATGTGGTTTTTGCAGATACTGTTGGTTTTATTAGGCATTTACCACATGATTTAGTAGCTGCGTTTAAAGCTACGTTAAGGGAAACAAGAGAAGCGACTATACAATTACATGTCATTGATTCAAGTGACGAAAGATTACAAGAAAACATCGTTTCAGTTGAAGAAGTGTTACAACAAATAGAAGCTGACGATATTCCTCAGTTAAAGGTATATAATAAGATTGATAAGTTAGAGGGAGTGGTTCCTTGTATAGAATACAATGATGAGGGAAATCCTGTTTCTGTATCAATTAGTGCAAAGAGTGGATTGGGGATAGATCTTCTGTTTAAGGCTATTTCAGAATGCTTAGGGAATGATTTAGTGGAAGTAATGGCTATACTAAGTTACGATAAGGCTTCTTTAAGAAATAAACTTTATGATGCAAAAGCTGTTATTTCAGAAGAATACACTCAAAATGGTGAAATTGTATTAAAATTGCGTCAGAAGAAGAAAACATTAGCTCAAATAAATAGTATGTTTAATAATGAGCTTGAGATGTCGATTGTAAAACCTAAGGGGTTTACTTTTAAAGTGAATACTTATTAATAAAATAAAATGGAGAATTGGTATGGGTTGGAATGATAACAACGAACGTAATTCAGATCCATGGCAACGCAATAGAAATAAGAACTCATCGAATAATGGTTCAGGCAAAGGTATTTTAGATGAGTTTTTAAAGTTGTTGTCAGGTGGAGGTAATTCAAACGATGGTGATCCAGTTAGTAAAAAGTTCGTTTTATTAATAGCGGTGGTTGTCGTTGGTTTTGTGGGATTACTGGGATTTTACACTGTAAAAGAAGCTGAACAAGCTGTGGTTTTGCGATTAGGTAAGTTTGATCGTATTGAAGAACCTGGTCTTCATTGGCGTTTAATCGGTGTTGACGAAGTTACAAAAGTAGATACAAAGATCGTGTTATCTACAAAATCTAGTGGTTCTATGCTTACAAAGGATGAAAACGTTGTAAATGTAGAAATGGAAGTTCAATATAAGATTACAAATCCAACTAATTATTTATATAACGTTGAAACTCCTGACGTATCTTTATCACAAGCAACAGATAGTGCTTTACGTTATGTAATAGGTCATACTTTAATGGATGACGTTTTAACAAATGGTAGAGAAAGAGTTAGACAAGATACAAGAGAATTATTGATTTCAATAATTGAACCATACAATATGGGTATAAGTATTGTTGACGTAAACTTCTTACCAGCTAGAGCCCCGGATGAAGTTAAGGCTGCATTTGATGATGCTATTGCAGCTCAAGAAGATGAACAGAGATTTAAGAGAGAAGCAGAAGCATATAAGAACGAAGTTCTGCCTAAAGCGGAAGGTCAAGCAAAACGACTTTTAGAAGAAGCAGAAGCTTATAAAAGTGCGACTATTGCAAAGGCAGAAGGTGATATCGCTCGTTTTGAAAAGATTTTACCTGAATATTTAGCGGCTCCAGAAATTACTAAGCGCAGAATTTACCTTGAAACTAT
>ERZ808026.291-NODE-291-length-10820-cov-3.689658_pt1 | contig 10820 bp, 7 predicted proteins | sample MGYA00380182_ERZ808026 | MGnify/ENA primary metagenome ERZ808026 (study PRJEB31490, sample SAMN06133376) | cow dung metagenome | isolation source: H9 | host: cow | place: China: Chengdu | collected 2015-05 ... | reverse complement strand
TATGGCGGTCGGCGTATGGGCTGCAAAGGCAAGATGTACACACACCGAGAAGACTGAGCTTCCTAAGAAGCGCAATCAGGTGATTCTTCACCGCCACATGGGTGGAGCACCGGCCTGGAAGGGCGGTCCTGAAGTAGAGGTACGTCTCTACGAGATCGTTGAAGGAAAGCACAAATGGGGTCTTGAGGACATGGACACATGCGAAGAGATCTGGAAATTCTTCAGCAAGTACCTCAGATAAGCTTACAGATTGCTCTGAAACCCTTACATGAGCACAAACTTTCATAGAAAGTATATCACTACCAACGCTACCGACCATTTATGGGGACTCTCCATAAATTCGGTCGGTCAGCAGTTGATAGGAAAGAATGAACCATATCCTCCTCAGCTGCATCCGACCCGTTATCTGTTCAACACAGAGAAAGGCCGCGTGCTGAATGAATATCAGCTGCTTTACATAACCCGCGGCAGCGGCAGGTTCGTAAGCGAAAGTGGAGGATCCCAGAACATCAAGGAGGGCCAGATGTTCATGCTGTTCCCAGGGGAATGGCATAATTATCACCCGGATCCTGAAACCGGATGGAACGAATACTGGATAGGATTCGAGGGAGACATAATCCGCCAATGGGTAGACAACGGCTTCTTTTCCAAGGAAAATCCTGTCTACAACGTCGGACTGAATGAGGAAATCATATCTCTCTACAAGAGGGCAAGAATCATTGCTGAAGCCCAGGAAGCAAATTATCAGCAGGCACTTGCCGGAATCGTAGGCAACCTGCTTGGGATGGTGGTCTACCTGAGCCGAAATCTGTCATTCAACAGTTCCGTAGGAAGCAGCATCAATACTGCAAAGATCGCCATACACGAAAACATCAGCTCAATCACTCCAGAAGCCTTGGCTGCAATGTCATGCATGAGCTACTCAAGATTCAGAAAGATATTCAAGGAATATACAGGTTTCTCGCCGTCACAGTACATCCAGCAGGTAAGGATAAATATGGCAAAAGAGATGCTCACCAACACGCACCTTCCTATCAAGGAAATCTCACTCGAACTAGGCTACGAAAACAAGGACTATTTTTTCACTGCATTCAGGAAGGTAGCCGGCATGACACCGATGCAGTACCGGGCATTTACCCAAGGAATCAATCAAGATCAGGCTCTATAAAGTAGAGTCATAAAATCATTTTTCAAAGTCATTCGTCATATTCTTTCGTTAACTTAGCATCCATAAGTCAAATAAAGCCACATTCATGGCAAGTAACACTGGAGCAAAAAACCAAGTATATGACATCAGAACACTATTTCGCCGTTGACCTGGGAGCCACCAGCGGCCGAACAATCCTTGCAACCTATGACGGTGAACGCATAGAAATGAAGGAAGTCACCAGATTTACAAACCCGATGATCCCTCTCGGAGGACATCTGTTCTGGGATATTGCAGGCCTTTACAATGAGATCCTGAAGGGGCTCAAGTCAGTAGCCGACGACGGCATTGCCATTGAATCCATCGGCATCGACACCTGGGGATGCGACTTTGCCTTTTTCGGCAAGGACGGACAACTTCTCGGAATGCCGCACTGCTACCGCGACCAGCACACAGCAGGAGCTCAGGAGAAATTCTTTGCAAAGATGCCGGCCGATCAGGTTTACAAGCGTACAGGCATCCAGTTCATGAACTTCAATTCCCTCTTCCAGCTTGACACGATCAAACGCAATGGCGGACAGGCATTGGAGCACGCTGACAAGATACTGTTCATCCCTGATGCCTTGATATATATGCTCACAGGCAAGGCAATCTGTGAATACACCGTCGCTTCCACATCCCAGATGCTCAACCCTATGACAGGAGACCTTGATGCCGAGATACTGGAAGCATTAGGCATACCACGTGAGAAATTCGGAGTAATGACTCAGCCCGGAACGGTTGCCGGCACCCTTACAGAGCAGGTTCAGGAGGCGACCGGACTGGGAGCTGTTCCTGTAATAGCCGTTGCAGGACACGACACCGGCTCGGCTGTTGCCGCAGTACCTGCCAAGGATAAGGAATACGCCTATCTCAGCTGCGGCACCTGGTCGCTCCTGGGAATCGAATCCGAGACTGCCATCATCACAGAAGACAGTTTCCGCGAGAACTTCACCAATGAAGGCGGTATCGAAGGCACAACCCGTTTCCTGAAGAATATCTGCGGCCTGTGGCTTTTCGAGCAGAGCAGGAAGAAATTCAAGGATGCGCCATCATCTGTCGGCGAACTTGTCGCTCTGTGCGAAGAATCGTCATACGAGGGTCTGATTTTCCCTGATGATCCGTCTTTTGCAAACCCTCCTTCAATGACAGCTGCCATACGCGAATATTGCAGCCGCACCGGACAGCCTGCTCCTGAGACACCGGCAGATTATTGCAGATGCATATTCAGAAGCCTTGCTTTCCGTTACCGTCAGGTTGTGGAGATTCTTGGAGGAATGTGCAGCTTCCCGATCCGCAAGCTTCACGTCATCGGAGGCGGCTCACAGAACAGATACCTCATGCAGTATGCGGCAAACGCGCTGAACATGCCCGTGATATGCGGTCCGGTAGAAGGAACAGCCCTGGGCAACGTGCTTATGCAGCTCAAGGCATCCGGAGCAGTCGACACACTGACACGAATGAGGGAGATATCAGGGGCATCAGTAGACCTGGTGACTTATCTTCCTGAAGATGCAGAAAAATGGAACACAGAATACGAACGATATAAAACCACAATATTATGAAAGAGACACTAATCCACCAGGCGTATGAAATCGCCAAAGAACGTTATGCAGAACTCGGAATCGACACAGAGAAGGTTCTCGAGCAGCTTCAGAATTTCCACCTCAGCATGCACTGCTGGCAGGCAGACGACGTAAAAGGTTTCGAAGTACAGGCAGGTTCATTGGACGGAGGTATCGCAGTGACAGGTAACTTCCCTGGAGCAGCGCGCAACATCGACGAACTTCGCGCAGACATCCTCAAGGCAAAGAGCCTCATCCCTGGAAACCACAGACTCAACCTTCATGAAATCTATGGAGACTTTCAGGGCAAGGTAGTGGACAGAGACGAAGTGAGCGTGGACCATTTCAAGAGCTGGATCGAATGGGGTAAGGAGAACAAGACTCCGCTTGACTTCAACTCTACTTCATTCTCGCATCCTAAGAGCGGCAGCCTCTCACTCTCAAATCCTGACGAGGGCATCCGCAAGTTCTGGGTTGAGCACTCAAAGCGCTGCAGAGAGATCGCAGACGCCATGGGTAAGGCACAAAACGACCCTTGCATCATGAACACTTGGGTGCACGACGGCTGCAAGGACGTGTCTGTAAACCACTATCTCTATCGCGAAACCCTCAAGAAGTCTCTTGACGAGATCTTCGCTGAAAAGAAGGACTGGATGAAGGACTGCATCGAAGGAAAGATCTTCGGTATGGGTCTCGAGAGCTTTACAGTAGGCTCACAGGATTTCTACACAGCATATGCAGCAAAGAACAATATGATGATGACCATCGACACCGGCCATTATCATCCTACAGAATCTCCTGCTGACAAGGTCTCTGCCCTTCTGCAGTTCATCCCTGAGCTGATGCTCCATGTCAGCCGCCCGGTACGTTGGGACTCAGACCACGTGACAATCATGGACGACACCACTCAGGAGCTCTTCGCTGAAATTGTACGCGCTGACGCACTCGAGAAAGTTCATTACGGCCTCGACTTCTTCGACGGATCGATCAACCGTATCGGTGCATATGTCATCGGCTCACGTTCCGCACAGAAATGCATGACCAAGGCCCTTCTTGAGCCAAGAGGCATCATCAGCGGCCACGAGCTCGCAGGAGAGACATTCGAAGTCCTCCAGTTGATCGAGGAAGGCAAGACAATGCCTTGGAATGCCGTCTACGACGAATTCTGCGTACGCAACAACGTTCCTGTAGGAAACGACATCATCGGAGCAATCAAGGAATACGAGAAGACAGTTCTTGCTAACAGATAAACCATAAGACCATGAACAGAATAATACTCAACGAGACATCATATTATGGCGCAGGCTGCCGCACAGCCATTGCAGACGAAATCAAGAAGAGAGGCTTCAGCAAGGTTCTTCTCGTGACCGACAAAGACCTCATCAAGTTTGGAGTTGCCGCAAAGATCGAGGAAGTACTGAAGAATGCAGACATCCCGTACGAGATCTACAGCGAAATCAAGCCTAACCCGACCATCAAGAACGTTCTCGACGGACTTGCAGCATTCAAGGCATCAGGTGCAGACTGCATGGTGGCTCTCGGCGGAGGCTCATCGATAGACACAGCGAAAGCCATCGGAATCATCAACAACAACCCGGAATTTGCTGACGTACGTTCTCTTGAGGGAGTTGCACCGACCAGAAACAAGGCAGTGCCTACATTCGCAGTACCGACTACCGCAGGTACAGCTGCAGAGGTGACCATCAACTACGTGATAACAGATGAAGAGAACCGCAAGAAGATGGTATGCGTTGACCCTAACGACATCCCTACATGTGCAGTGATCGACTGCGAACTCATGATGAGCATGCCTAAGGGTCTTACAGCCGCTACAGGTATGGATGCCCTTACTCATGCAATCGAGAGCTACATCACTCCTGGCGCATGGACAATGAGCGACATGTTCGAATATAAGGCTATCGAGCTGATACACCAGCACCTTTACAATGCCGTCCAGGATGGAAACGACGTGAATGCACGCGAAGGAATGGCTGAGGCACAGTACATTGCTGGTATGGGATTTTCGAACGTCGGTCTCGGAATCGTACACTCTATGGCTCACCCTCTCGGAGCATTCTACGACACACCTCATGGAGTTGCAAACGCACTTCTCCTTCCATATGTGATGGAATATAACGCAGATTCTCCTGCACGAGAGAAATATCTCGGAATCGCCAAGGCTATGGGAGTAGACACCGAAGGAATGAGCGTGGATGAAGGCGTAGCCGCTGCCATCAAGGCTGTACGCGACCTTTCAATCAGCGTGAACATTCCTCAGAAGCTCCACGAGATCGGAGTGAAGAAGGAAGACCTTCACGACCTCGCAGTGGCTGCTTTCAACGATGTCTGCACAGGAGGAAACCCTCGTCCGACATCAGTGGAAGACATTGAGAAACTTTATAATATCGCATTCTGATGAATACCCTTATAGGCTTGATTATCATAGCTATCGGAGCATTCTGCCAGTCAAGCAGCTATGTGCCGATAAACAAGATAAGGAAATGGAGCTGGGAGAGCTACTGGCTCGTACAGGGCGTTTTCGCCTGGCTTATATTTCCGGTTCTCGGCGCTTTGCTCGCCGTGCCGCAGGGCCATGGCCTCATCGACCTTTATACATCCGCACCCAAAGAGTCTCTGTTGACAATGTTCTTCGGAGTCCTCTGGGGTGTCGGAGGCCTGACCTTCGGACTTTCAATGCGATATCTCGGCGTGGCCCTCGGCCAGTCGATCGCATTGGGAACCTGCGCAGGACTTGGAACCATCATGGGTCCTGTACTCCTGAACGTGTTTTTCCCTGAACTCAATGCCCTCCAGTCGCTGACATCAGCTGTAATCATCGGCGTGGTCGTCACACTCATCGGAATCTCCATCATCGGAGTTGCTGGTGGCATGAAGTCGGCATCATTGTCGGAAGAAGAGAAAAAGGAGGCTGTCAAGGACTTCAATTTCCCGAAGGGCCTTGCAATCGCCCTGCTTGCAGGTTTCATGAGCGGATGCTTCAATGTAGGACTTGAGTTCGGAAAGGATATCAACTTCGGTGAACTTACCGATCCAATGTTCCGTACATTGCCTGCCACCCTTCTTGTGACAATCGGAGGATTCATCACTAACGCAGTCTACTGTCTTTATCAGAACGGTCGCAACAAGACCTTCACAGACTACAAGGACGGCAGCGTGTGGGCTTCCAACCTTCTCTTCTGCGCACTCGCAGGACTTCTCTGGTACAGCCAGTTCTTCGGACTGTCACTCGGACGCAGTTTCTTCGAGGCAGGAAGCGCAATGGACACCCTCGCATTCTGCATATTGATGGCCCTTAATGTCACTTTCTCAAATGTATGGGGAATCATACTTAAGGAGTGGAAAGGATGTTCCAGAAAGACAATCATAGTTCTGGTTTCAGGAATTGCTGTGCTGATCCTCAGCTCATTCCTTCCTGAAATCCTTAAATAGCAACCTTAGACCACAAGGCCGATGAGACGACTCACCATTGCCATTCTGACAGGATTCATCAGCTTCACATTGCTGGGCCAGGAAAACAATGATGCACTTAAACAAGGATTCGAGAATCCGCCATCCCATGTCCGGCCACAGATATGGTGGCATTGGATGAACGGAAACATCACAAAAGACGGCATCCGTAAGGATATCGAATGGTTCAAGCGGATCGGTCTTGGAGGTTTTCACGTATTTGACGCCAGCTTCTCCACACCTCAGGTTGTGGAGGAGCGGCTTGTCTATATGACAGAGCAATGGCAGGATGCATTCAGATATGCCATTGACCTCGCCGACTCATTGGGGCTTGATGTAACCATTCCGAGCTCACCTGGATTCAGTTCCACAGGTGGTCCATGGGTAAAGCCTGAGGAGGCAATGAAGAAGATCGTATGGAGGGAGATGATGGTGAAAGGTGGCCGCAAGATCAAGACCTCGCTTCCTGATCCATACACAATTACCGGAAAATTCCAGAATTATGGAATGAAGAAGGGACCTTCAGTGGTGGACTCCGGAGAAGTCATCGGAGAATCCTACTCAGACATCGCAGTGATTGCAGTCAGACTTCCGGATGATTACAGGACACTTTCGGAACTGGGAGCCACCGTCTCATCAAGCGGAGGTTCTTTCACGCTTGAACAGCTCACAAACGGAGACCTTTCCGACACTGGCAGGCTACCTGCAGGAGAAGAAGGATATTCATGGATACAATACAGTTTCCCTAAACCACAGACCATCAGATCACTTGCCGTGATCAACGACATTGTCCGCAATGAAAGGCATTCGCTGCCGGCGCATTGCGAAGACTCACTTCAGATCAGCGACGACGGGGTCAATTTCACTACGGCATTCGGCATCCCTGTCGGAGATGCCCTCCGCCAGACAATCTCGTTCGAACCACTGACGGCAAGACATTTCCGTCTGAAGCACAGGAACCCGGTCAGCGCCTATCACTACACAATGAAGGAAAGGCTTCCGGATCCTGAATATTCCGAAATCGCAGAATTCGTGATATATCCCGAAACAAGGGTAAATCATGTTGAAGAAAAGGCCGGCTTCGGTTCAGCGCACGACATTGAGCTCAACCCTACCCCTTATGCTGACAATGCCAGCTGCCGCATGGTTATTGACCTTACAGACAAGGTCAGGAATGGAAAGCTTACATGGAAGGCCCCGGAAGGAAGATGGAGAATATATCGTATGGGAGCATCTCTTACAGGAAAACAGAACCACCCTGCATCTCCGGAAGCCACAGGCCTTGAGGTCGACAAACTTGACAAGGAGGCATGGGTGCGCCACTTCCGCAATTATATTGACATGAACAAGTCGGCCGTGAAAGGAAAGCTCGGACAGGAAGGCATCAGCTATATGCTGGTAGACAGCTACGAGGCGGCTCACCAGAACTGGACACCACGACTTCGCGAAGAATTCACCCAAAGAAGAGGATATGACCCTATTCTCTGGTATCCCGTCCTGACAGGACAGATTCTCCAGAGTCCGGAGCAGAGTGAGCGTTTCCTTTGGGATTGGAGAAAGACCATCGGAGAATTATTTGAAGAGAATTTTGCTGTCCTTGACAATCTTATAAAGGAAGAATATGGAATGAAGGGCTGCTATGTAGAATCTCACGGCAACGGAAGGGCCTTCATCGCTGACGGCATGTCAATGAAGAGCCATTGCGACTTACCTATGTCGGAAATCTGGGTTCAGGGCAAAGTAGGAACCCAGAACAGAGTCCAGGAAGGAATCTCCGACATCAGGGAATCATCATCCGTGGCCCACATCTATGGCAAAGAGGTCGTTGCAGCCGAGTCATTCACTGCTACAGGCGCAGGAGGTGAAGCTTACAGGTTCCACCCTGCCAACATCAAATGGACAGCAGACACAGAAATGGCAAACGGCCTTAACCACTTTGTGATTCATGACAGTGCACATCAGCCGCTGGACGACCTCAAGCCGGGACTTGGGCTAGGCGTATATGGCCAGTGGTTCAACAGACACGACACATGGGCCGAACTTGCAGGTCCATGGATAGACTATCTTGCAAGAAGCAGCTGGATGCTCCGGCAGGGAGAGCACGTCAGTGACATCCTCTGGTACTACGGAGAAGACAACAACATCACAGGTCTATACAGTCATTCCTTCCCTGAGATTCCTGAAGGATATGATTTCGACTTCATAAATCCTGACGCACTTCTGTCTGAGATTTCAGTCAAAGGGGGCAAGGCAGTTACAGGAAGCGGCAAAGAATACAAAGTCATCTGCCTGGACAGAAACTGCACTAGGATGTCGCTCGAAGTCCTTAAGAAGATTGCTCTGCTAGCTAGCAGAGGCGTAATCATATGCGGACAGGTGCCTTCTGTTCCCGCAAGCATGCATGACTCCAGGACTGAGTTTGAAGCAATTGTCAAGGACATCTGGTTTTCGGGCAGAGAGAATGTCTTCGGAGGCACATGGCTTGATGAAGTGATGCAGACCTCAGGCATCTCTCCTGACTTGAAGGTCTTGAGAGGACGGGATATCAGAAGCGTGCACAGAACATTGCAGGAGGGAGAAATCTATTGGGTGAACTCCCCTGTCCCAGAATCCCAATCAGTGGAGGTTTCACTTAGAGTCTGCGGTCTGAAGCCTCAGAAATGGGACCCTATGAACGGCGAGGTATCCGACCTTTCATACAGGTTTGATGAAGGCAGGACCATCGTAAGCCTCGATTTTGAGCCAAACGATGCTTTCTTTATCGTTCTCAGAGAGAAAGCAGATGAGGAATCCGTCACACTTCCTGAGAAAAAGCGTGCGACTCTTGAATCACTGAAAATCGAAGGAATGGGCTGCTGGACCGAGAATCCTCAGACAAGACACTTCTCCGGAACGCTCAGCTACAGACATACCTTAGACATACCGGAATATACAGGCAGACTGCTTCTTGATCTTGGTGAAGTATATAATCTCGCTCAGGTCATCATTGATGGCAAGCCTGTAGAGACTCTATGGAAAGCTCCATTCAGGGTGGACATCACAGATTACGCTAAAGGCCGCAAGACCGTCGACCTGGAAATCAAGGTTACAAATCTATGGGTAAACCACCTCATCGGAGACGCTGCCAAGGAACCGCAACAGAGGTCTTCATACGTATCATTTGATTTCTACAATGGCACGGAACCTCTCCAGAAGTCAGGACTCATAGGACCTGTCACTCTGGTCGAAGAACAATAACAACCTGAAACTCCAGTGTACTATTCAAAAAATATGGCCTGCACCCTTGAAATCAGGATGCAGGCCATACTATTATCTATTACCGTTTATTCTGCCGGAGCTGCTTCTGGAGCAACCTCCTCAACAGCCACAGCTGCTTCTGTTGCAAGAGTATCTGCTGCAGCTTCTTCAACTACGACCTCAGTCTTGTTGAAGCGAGGGAGCGGTGAAGTGTAACCGGCCCAATCAAGAAGATTGCCGAGCCAGAGACCCGCAGCCACGACAACTACTGCAGAGAGCGAAATCACCCATTTCTTCCAAGGTGCAATACCTTTGCGTGCATATGGATCCTTGATCTTGAGCTTAGGGAATTTAGCTGCATCTGTAAGAGTCTCACCGAAAGGAATGCTGATCTTTGACGCTGCATTGACAGCCCATCCGTTTGCATTGAGGAGCGGTGCGATATTGCGGCGGCGAAGCTTGAGCCATGCAAGAATCATTGCAGGACCAGAGATCACCAGGATGATGCCGATGAACACAAGGATGAGTTTCCATCCCATGCCCTTCATTGAATCAACCAGGCCGGAAAGCGCTGTACCGATCATACCGAAGGCCATACCGATGGCAGCAAAGATACCGGCAAACTTGGCGATATCGAACGGCGGAGCCGCAGCCGGCTTACCGTCAGCAGCAGGAACTGCTGCAGGAGCAGCATTGATCTTCGCTGTAGCATCTGCCATCATCTTGGCATCCTTGTCAGCTGCGCTCTTTGTGATCAGATTCTCGACAGCCTTAGCCATTCTGCGGTAAGGAGACCAGAAAGACTGAGCGATGCTGATTGGATTATCGATTACCTTTGTGATTACCGCATCCCACTCTACACCGGCATTATCATAGTAGATTGCATTCTTTCCAACGATGAGGTCTCCGATATCACCTACTGTAACGGCAGCGACGATGGATATCTTGCCAGGCTTCGACTTTGTAGTACAGTCGCAGTAAACAAGGAACATTCCGCTGGTAGCAGCTGAAGCATTATGCTTTGCCATATCATTCACACGCAAACAAAGATTGCAAGCGCGTTGGTCAATCACTAGCGTACCCGCTTGGAAAATAGCCCAAGGACTTTCGTCTTTCGTTTCAACGCCTATTCGCCCAACCACTCGCTTTGCATAAAAATCCTGAAAAGATACAAAATTACGGAGTAATGTACAAGGAGCAGGATTCACAATATGATTATGATTCCGCAACAGGCAATTCAACACAATCGAGTTGCCTGTTTTAATTTAGATTTTATTGTTTATAACTGCAAACGAACATTGCACCATGTACGGTATACCGCAAAGAGTATTTTTTGAGCGTGAACAAATCGAAAGGCTTGTACC
>ERZ808026.290-NODE-290-length-10826-cov-5.400409_pt1 | contig 10826 bp, 14 predicted proteins | sample MGYA00380182_ERZ808026 | MGnify/ENA primary metagenome ERZ808026 (study PRJEB31490, sample SAMN06133376) | cow dung metagenome | isolation source: H9 | host: cow | place: China: Chengdu | collected 2015-05 ... | reverse complement strand
GGCTTAGGCGTTGTAGCTGCATTGGTTGCAGGAAGCTGCTTCGTTATGTGGATTGGTGAAAGAATTACAGAAAAAGGTATTGGTAACGGTATCTCTATTGTTCTTCTCATCAACATCGTATCCCGTATGCCGGATGATTTTGCAGCATTATACCAGCAGTTCATGAAGGGAAAAGCTGTGCCGGCTGCAATTCTTGCAGCTGCGATCATCATCGCAGTAGTACTTTTAACAATTGTCCTTGTAATCTTTTTACAGGACGGTGTTAGAAAGATTCCTGTGCAGTATGCAAAGAAAATGCAGGGACGTAAAATGGTTGGTGGACAGTCCACACATATTCCATTAAAAGTTAACACTGCAGGTGTTATCCCGGTAATCTTTGCTTCATCCTTAATGAGTTTTCCAGGTATCATTATGATGCTTTTAGGAAAGTCTAACCCGGAAGGTGTTGGAGGACACATTCTGAATGCATTGTCTCAGCAGAACTGGTGCAGCTTAGAACAGCCTTGGTACACAGTCGGGTTATTGATCTACATCTTATTAGTAGTATTCTTTGCATATTTCTATACAAGCATTACATTTAATCCGCTTGAAATTGCAAACAATATGAAACGTCAGGGTGGATTTGTTCCGGGTATCAGACCAGGAAAACCTACATCTGATTTCCTTGCAAAGATTTTGAATTACATTATCTTTATCGGAGCAATCGGATTAATCATCGTAGCAGTGATTCCAATCTTCTTTAACGGAGTGTTTGGAGCTTCTGTTTCCTTTGGTGGAACATCTTTGATCATCGTTGTTGGTGTTGTTCTTGAAACAATCAAACAGATTGAAGCACAGATGGTAAACCGTCACTATAAAGGATTTTTAAACGATTAGTCGTTTATTGAATTTTAAGCCTGGGTTGGGTGTTGACATGATATCCAACACAGGCTTATCATATATATGGGTAACTTTTTTGAAGGGTATATTATTTATCAAAGGAGAGTAAGTATGAAAATTATTATGTTAGGTGCGCCGGGTGCAGGAAAAGGTACTCAGGCAAAGAAAATTGCTGACAAATATCAGGTTCCACACATTTCTACAGGGGATATTTTTAGAGCAAATATTAAAAACGGTACAGAGCTTGGAAAAAAAGCAAAAACATACATGGATCAGGGTCTCCTTGTTCCTGATGAATTGGTTGTTGACCTGGTTGTCGACAGACTTGGACAGGAAGACTGTGCAAATGGCTGTGTATTAGATGGTTTCCCAAGAACAATTCCACAGGCAGAAAGCCTCGATGCTGCATTGGCTGCAAAAGGGGAAGTAATTGACTACGCAATTGACGTAGACGTTCCGGATGAAAATATCATTAACAGAATGTCAGGAAGACGTGCATGTGTAGCATGCGGTGCCACATATCATATCGTACACATTCCTACAAAAGTAGAAGGTGTATGTGACCGTTGCGGAGAAAGCTTAATTTTAAGAGATGACGATAAACCGGAAACAGTGAAAAAACGTCTGGATGTATATCATGAACAGACACAGCCGTTAATTGATTACTATACATCTAAAAATGTATTAAAGAGCGTTGATGGAACACAGAATATGGAAACTGTATTCCAGGCAATCGTGGATATTTTAGGAGCTTAATACTATGTCTGTAACGATTAAATCTGCTAGAGAAATCGAATTAATGAGAGAAGCCGGGAGATTGCTGGCCGAAGTTCATGATGAACTGGCTGCATTTGTAAAACCGGGGATTTCCACAAAAGACATTGATAAATTAGGCGAAAAATTGATCCGCGACAGAGGCTGCATTCCCAATTTTTTGAATTACAATGGCTATCCTGCATCCATTTGTGTTTCCATAAACGATGAAGTTGTGCACGGGATTCCAAACAAACACCGCATTTTACAGGATGGAGATATTGTGAGTCTTGATGCCGGTCTGATTTATAGGGGTTATCATTCTGATGCAGCAAGAACACACGCTGTTGGAACCATCAGCAAAGAAGCACAGCAATTAATTGATGTAACACGTCAGAGCTTCTTTGAAGGTATCAAATATGCAAAAGCCGGGAATCGTTTACATGATATTTCCAATGCTATCGCTGCTTATGCAGAAAGCTTTGGATATGGTGTGGTTAGAGACCTTGTAGGCCATGGAATCGGAACAGCCCTTCACGAGGATCCACAGATTCCAAACTTTAAGCAGCTTCGCAGAGGTATGAAACTCATGCCAGGCATGACGTTGGCTATTGAGCCCATGATCAATGCAGGTACATGGGAAGTATGCTGGCTGGATGATGACTGGACCGTAGTCAGTGAAGATGGTTCTTTATCTGCACATTATGAAAATACAGTGCTCATTACAGATGGCGAGCCGGAGATCCTGACTCTTGGTAAATAATTTTGGAGGAAATTATGGAATTGAGAAAAGGAATGCTGGTAATTTCCAAAGCCGGTCATGACAAAGACTGTTGGTACGTCGTGTTAAATATAGAAGGAAATAAAGCTTTTCTCGTAAACGGAGAAAACCGAAGTGTAGACCGCCCGAAAGAGAAAAAGCTGAAACACCTTCAGCCTGTAAAGCAGGTGCCTGAAATCTTGCAGGAGAAGCTTAGAACAGGAAAGCCATGGACCAACGAAGAGATAAAAAGAGCATTGAAGCTTGCCGTACAGGATTGATTTTAGGAGGATTTAAAAAATGTCAAAAGCAGACGTTATTGAAATTGAAGGAACAGTGGTTGAAAAATTACCAAATGCCAACTTTAAAGTAGAGCTTGAAAACGGACACATTGTATTGGCTCACATCAGCGGAAAACTTCGTATGAACTTTATCCGTATCTTACCGGGGGATAAGGTAACATTAGAGCTTTCCCCATATGATTTATCCAAAGGCCGTATTATTTGGAGAGATAAATAAATTGTAAAAATATTGAAAAAACACTTGCAATTGGGTCATGCGTATGGTACTATACTATACGCATGATTTTTTAATATTCGTGTACTGCGCTTAGAGTGCGCCAAAACGCATTTGAGGGCGTAGGCGGGTAACATGTAAAAGCATAGTCAAAGGGAAGGAGGATTTATCCATGAAGGTTAGATCATCAGTAAAACCTATTTGCGAAAAATGCAAAATCATCAAAAGAAAAGGAAGTATCAGAGTTATCTGTGAAAATCCTAAACATAAACAGAGACAGGGTTAATCCCCCGTTGGAAACGCAATGTTTAGTACATTTCGTTTGAGATGATATTGCTTAAAACCCGGAAGAGAAGGGCTGCCAACGCAGTCAGTACGGGAAAGAGTGGGCAGGTACCCACTTGGGCGGAACTCGCAAATACCGCCTCATTTAGGAAAATACGAAGAAAGAAAATGGAGGAATAATCAATGGCTCGTATTTCTGGTGTAGACTTACCAAGAGAAAAACGTGTAGAAATCGGTTTAACTTACATCTACGGTATCGGTAGAACAAGCTCAAACAAGATTCTTGCACAGGCAGGAGTTAATCCTGACACACGTGTCAGAGACTTAACAGACGATGAAGTAAAAGCAATCGCTGCAGTTATCGACGAAACAATGCTTGTAGAAGGTGATTTAAGACGTGAAACAGCATTAAACATCAAGAGACTTCAGGAAATCGGATGCTACAGAGGTATCCGTCATCGTAAAGGACTTCCGGTTCGTGGTCAGAAAACAAAGACTAACGCAAGAACTAGAAAAGGTCCTAAGAGAACAGTAGCAAACAAGAAGAAATAATCATTAGCAACATAAGGTGTTGCTTATCAAAGAAGAAAGTAGGTTAGTTTAGAAAATGGCTAAAGTTACAAAAAAAGTGACAAAAAAGCGCGTTAAGAAAAACGTTGAACGCGGACAGGCACACATTCAATCATCTTTTAACAATACAATCGTTACATTAACAGATGCTGAAGGTAATGCATTATCTTGGGCAAGTGCCGGTGGTCTTGGTTTTAGAGGTTCAAGAAAATCTACTCCATATGCAGCTCAGATGGCAGCTGAAACAGCTACAAAAGCAGCATTAGTACATGGACTTAAGACAGTAGACGTATTCGTAAAAGGACCAGGTTCAGGACGTGAAGCAGCAATCCGTGCACTCTCTGCATGCGGTTTAGATGTAACAAGTATCACAGACGTTACTCCAGTTCCACACAATGGATGTCGTCCACCAAAACGTCGTAGAGTCTAATTAGGAGGTTTATTAATATGGCAGTAAATAGAGTACCTGTTCTTAAAAGATGTAGATCTCTTGGTTTAGATCCTATCTATTTAGGAATTGATAAAAAATCCAACAGAGAATTAAAAAGAGCTAACAAGAAGATGTCTGAATACGGTCTTCAGTTAAGAGAAAAACAGAAAGCAAAATTCATTTATGGTGTTCTTGAAAAACCTTTCAGAAACTACTATGAAAAAGCTGACAGAATGAAAGGCATGACAGGTGAAAACCTCATGACTATGCTGGAATCTCGTCTTGACAACGTAGTATTCCGTGCAGGTTTTGCTCGTACAAGAAAAGAAGCTAGACAGATCGTTGACCACAAACACGTTTTAGTAAACGGAAAACAGGTTAACATCCCATCTTACCTTGTAAAAGCAGGCGATGTAATCGAAATCAAAGAAAAATGCAAAGGCGCTCAGAGATATAAAGATATCCTCGAAGTAACAGCTGGAAGATTAGTTCCAGAATGGATGGATTCTGATCAGGAAGCTTTAAAAGCAACTGTAAAAGAACTTCCTACAAGAGATATGATCGATGTACCAGTTGACGAAATGCTCATCGTCGAATTATACTCTAAATAATAGGGTAGCCGTATAAATGATTTTATTGAAAAAGGAGGAGCTTTGTAGTGTTCGATTTTAACAAACCAAATATTGAAATCGCTGAACTCTCAGAAGATAAAAGATATGGAAAATTCGTTGTAGAACCTTTAGAAAGAGGCTACGGCACAACACTTGGTAACTCTCTTAGAAGAATTATGCTTTCTTCATTACCAGGAGCTGCAGTTAGCCAGGTTAAAATCGAAGGTGTTCTGCATGAATTCAGCTCCATCCCAGGTGTAAAAGAAGATGTTACTGAAATCATTATGAACATCAAAAGCTTAGCAATCAAAAACACAAGCGAAACAAATGAGCCAAAAACAGCTTATATTGAATTCGAAGGTGAAGGTGTTGTAACAGCTGCTGATATTCAGGTGGATTCTGACATTGAAATTATGAATCCTGATTTAGTTATCGCTCACTTAAACGGTGGTGCAGATAGCAAGTTATATATGGAACTTACTATCACAAAAGGCAGAGGATATGTAAGTGCTGATAAAAACAAAAACGATGAACTTCCAATCGGAGTAATCGCAATCGACTCTATCTACACACCGGTAGAACGTGTGAACTTAACTGTTCAGAATACTCGTGTGGGACAGATTACAGACTACGATAAATTAACTCTGGATGTTCACACAAACGGTACACTTGATCCAGACGAAGCTGTTAGCTTAGCTGCAAAAGTATTAAGTGCACACTTAAGTCTGTTCATCGACCTTTCTGAAAATGCAAAAACAGCAGAAGTTATGGTTGAACATGACGACAATGAAAAAGAAAAAGTATTAGAAATGAACATTGATGAACTTGAACTCTCTGTTCGTTCTTATAACTGCTTAAAACGTGCAGGTATCAACACTGTTGAAGAATTATGCAACAGAACTCCGGAAGACATGATGAAGGTTCGTAACCTTGGTCGTAAGTCTTTAGAAGAAGTACTTGCAAAATTGAAAGAACTTGGACTTGAATTAAATCCAAGCGAAGAGTAATAGTTTGCGGCCAAGCCCCTTTACGGTAAGACCGATGAAGCGCGTATTGCGGGTGCAACAAGGAGGATATTTAAAATGGCAAAATACAGAAAACTTAGCAGAACAGCAAGCCAGAGAAAGGCTTTACTTAGAAACCAGGTAACAGCTTTATTAAACAACGGCAAAATCGTAACAACTGAAGCAAAAGCTAAAGAAGTTAAGAAAATCGCTGAAGGTTTAATCGCACTTGCTATCAAAGAAAAAGATAACTATGAAACAGTAACAGTAACAGCTAAAGTTGCTCGTAAAGATGCTAACGGCAAGAGAGTAAAAGAAGTTGTTGATGGTAAAAAAGTTACTGTATATGATGAAGTAGAAAAGACAATCAAAAAAGATATGCCTTCAAGACTTCATGCAAGACGTCAGATGTTAAAGGTTCTTATGCCTGTAACAGCAGCTGCTGACAAAAAACGCGATAAGAAAGAAATCGACATGGTTGCTAAATTATTCGATGAAATCGCACCAAAATATGAAGGACGTAACGGTGGTTACACAAGAATCGTTAAAATCGGTCTTCGTAAAGGTGATGCAGCTATGGAAGTTCTTCTTGAACTCGTATAATATTAGCTTAAATATGAAACAGTCGGTAGAAATACCGGCTGTTTTTTGCGTGGGAAATTGTTAAAAATCAACAAAAAATAGGAGAAAATTAAGGGATTTTGTGAAGTAAATAACAAAGGTGGATTTTTAATTTTAAGTGTGCTACAGTTAATTATGAGACAATATTTCTAATTGAAGGTGACATGATATGGGGAGCATTAAGATACCGATTGAGACTTCTGCCAGACATATTCATATTAGTCGTGAAGATTTTGAGAAACTGTTTGGAGAAGGAAAGGAATTAACCTTTGTAAAGGAATTATCACAGCCGGGACAGTATCTGGCAAAGGAAAGAATCACCATTGCGGGGCCGAGAGGTACATTTGAAAATGTTGCGATCTTAGGGCCGTTTCGTAAGGAAACTCAGGTAGAACTGTCTTTGACCGATACAAGAAAAATTGGAGTTCCAGGTGTGATCAGACAATCGGGAGATGTGGAAGCCACACCAGGATGCAGGCTGATCGTGGGAGAGAAAGAGCTTGAGATTGAGAAAGGCGTGATTGTGGCAAAGCGACATATCCATATGACGCCGGGAGATGCTGTGAAAATGCGTCTAAAAGACAACGAAGAAGTCTTTGTAATTACCCAAAGCTTTGACAGAGCACTTATCTATGCCAATGTAGTTGTTCGTATCAGCTGGGATTATCAGTTATCCATGCATGTGGATACTGATGAAGCAAATGCATTTGCAGGAGATGAGAATCCTCATGGCGTTGTATTAAAGCTTTTTGGCGGAGATGCCTATAATCTTGGAAAATGGGCAGATGAGCTGCTGGAAGGAATTAATAGAACCATTTAGAAATTGATTTGAGAAACATACCAAAACTAAAAAATAGGGGGAAATATCAAATGAAGAAAGTGACATTCCAGGGTGGTGTACATCCGAGTGATCAAAAACAATTTTCCAGAGATATCCCTTTTACTGTGTATGAACCGAAGGGTGACATGGTTTATCCGGTCAGCCAGCATATTGGTGCTCCGGCGGTTCCGATAGTAAAAAAAGGTGATGAAGTTCTGGCAGGTCAGATCATAGCGGAAGCTGGCGGGTTTGTATCTGCACATATCATTAGTTCCTGTTCGGGAAAAGTAAAATCCATCGAAAAGCGTATGGTAGCGACTGGTGCGAAGGTGCAGTCTATTGTTATTGAAAACGATGGGGAATTCCGAACAGTGGAAGGAATTGGTACAGAGGTTGATTACAAAACTCTGACCAAAGAAGCAATTTTAGCAAAGATCAAAGATGCAGGCATTGTTGGGCTTGGTGGCGCCGGATTCCCGACTCACGTAAAGCTGGCTCCCAAAAATGCAGATGCCATTGAGTATGTGATCGCAAACGGTGCGGAATGTGAACCATATATCACTTGCGATGATCAGTTAATGAGAGGATGCGCTGCAGAAATTGTAACAGGTATGGAAATCATGTTGAGCCTGTTTCCTAACGCAGAAGGCGTAGTGCTCATTGAAGAAAATAAACCGGAAGCTATTGCTGCCATGGAAAAAGCCTGCGAAGGTCATCCGAGGGTAAAAGTTTTAGCGGTTCAGACAAAATATCCTCAGGGCGGTGAGCGTTCCTGTATTACAGTTGTAACCGGAAAACATCTCAAATTGGGAATGCTTCCGGCGGATTTGGGATGCGTGGTAGATAATGTTGCAACAATCTATGCAATTTATGAAGCAGTCTGCAAGTCGACACCATTGATGGTGAAAGGACTTACTGTTTCCGGTGATGCAGTGAAGAAACCAAGCAATTTCCGGGTTCGCATCGGTACCTCCTGTGCGGAACTGGTAGAAGCTGCAGGTGGAATCAAGGATTGCGTAGAACTTAAAAAAGCTATCAGCGGCGGTCCTATGATGGGATTTGCCATGGCAAACATGGACGTGCCTGTTCAGAAAAGCAATAACGCAATTACGCTTCTGGGGGTTGATGCTGTGGAAACAGCTCAGATTCAGATGACAGCCTGCTTAAGATGCGGACGATGCAATGCAGCCTGTTCTTTAGGACTTGTACCACAGATGATGGCTCAAGCAGCAGAACGCAAAGATTACGACAGATTTGAAAATAAATTATATGGTATGGAATGTGTTGCATGTGGTTCCTGTACATACATTTGCCCTGCGAAACGTCCATTGATGCAGTTATTTAAACAGACAAAAGCAGAGATCATGGCTGCAAAACGTGCAGCACAGGCTGCTAAGAAGTAAGGGGGGATGAGAAATGGCTAACTTATTAAATGTTTCTTCAAGCCCGCACGTGAGAGGTAGTCTGACAACACATAAGATCATGTATCAGGTAATCCTTTCCTTAATGCCTGTCACAATTATGGGTATTATCAATTATGGAATGGGTGCGCTGTCAGTGATTCTCGCTGCTGTAATTTCAGCAGTTGCTGCAGAAGCGGCTTTTAACGCAATTATTAAAAAGACACAGACCATCGCTGATGGAAGTGCAGCACTCACGGGTCTGCTGCTTGCACTGGTACTTCCGCCGGAATTGCCGGTGTATATTCCAATCCTTGGTTCCGTATTTGCAATTGTTGTTGTAAAAGGAATGTTCGGCGGTCTTGGTAAAAACTTTATGAATCCTGCATTGGCAGCACGCTGCTTTCTGTTGATTTCTTACGGTGCAACTGTGACAGTCTATAAAGTTGATGGAGTAGCTGCAGCGACTCCATTGGTCGATATGGCAGCCGGTGAAACCGTGAACTTAATGTCTCTGTTTATGGGAAGTGCAAGTGGTGTCATCGGAAGCTCAGTACTTGGTTTACTGATCGGTGCGGTTATGCTTTTTGCATTTAATGTGATTACATGGGAAATCCCAGTTGCAACTATAGTCTCTTTCACAGCATTTATGCTACTCTTTGGTGGTCAGGGATTTGATCTTCATGCGATTCTTGTACATATCATGGGTGGAGGTATTCTCTTAGGTGCATTCTTCATGGCAACCGACTATGTAACCAGCCCTGTGACTCCAACGGGTCAGCTTGTATTTGGTGTTGTTGTGGGTATCCTTTGCGGTCTCTTCCGCGTATTTGGTTCCGCGGCAGACTCTGTCAGCTACGGTATCATCTTTGCAAACATTTTAGTTCCACTGATTGAAGATTATACAGTTCCAGTGGCTTACGGACATAGAAAAGTAAAAGAAAAAACAGAAAAGAGTGGTTTCTCTATTCCAAAACCAGCAGTTACACTTTGTATTATTACGCTGGTAGCTGGTGCTGCACTCAGCGGTGTATATGCATTGACAAAAGATACCATCGCAGCTCAGAAGCTTGCAAAAGAACAGGAGTCTTACAGAGCAGTATGTGCTGATGCAGCAGAATTTGTAAACGATGAAGCAATCGATGCAAAAATCGCAGAGCTTGCAGGCGGCATTTACGGAACAGACTATGGTAAAGTTTATATTAACAAAGCTCTTATTGGTAAAAATGCAGCCGGTGAAACTGTAGGATATGTAATCAGTGCAACATCTGGTGATGGTTTTGACGGAGACATCGTAATGTCCATCGGTCTTGACCTGAACGGCGTGGTAACAGGCATTGAATTTACATCGATTTCCGAAACTGCCGGTATGGGAATGAAAGTTACTGAAGCGGCATTCAAAGATCAGTTTCTTGGTGATGATGTAGCGGCATTCGAAGTAAATAAAGCAGGTGGTTCCACAGAACCGCAGCAAATTGACAGTGTAACAGGTGCGACAATCTCTTCAAGAGCGGTTACAAATACAGTAAACGCAGCGAGAGATTTTTACGCAGCAAATATGAAATAGGAGGGGTATAGAAATGAAATCATATTTACAATAGATAAAATTGATTAAATAGTGGTACAGAGATGTATTGAGCTTATAGTGATAAAAATAAACAGGCAATGATATATATTGATAATATGTCATTGCCTGATTTTTTGTGTACCTATCAATAAATGTTTAAATATATTGACAAACATCTATATATTGACTACTATCTCATATAGATAAACTTCGATGAATGGAGGTATAATTTATGGATTATAGAAAAACAGCAATTATGTTTAAAGCCTTTTGTGATGAAAATAGATTACAGATTTTATCCATATTACAAAGTGGAGAGAAGTGTGCTTGCAAATTGCTTGATGCGATGCAGATAACGCAACCCACATTATCTCATCACATGAAGATATTGTGTGATTCTGGAGTTGTAAATGGAAGAAAAGAAGGAAAGTGGATGTATTATTCTATTTCTAAAGAAGGATTAGATGCCGTAAGTGGCATGCTGGGAGAACTAAAGAAGAGTCTTGGAAATGAGGGTGACAATTATGAATCATGTAGATAAGGCAGTAGAATATTTTAGCAACAATTTTAATTGTGCACAGGCAGTTTTTACAACTTATGCTACCGAAAT
>ERZ808026.288-NODE-288-length-10840-cov-3.164638_pt1 | contig 10840 bp, 8 predicted proteins | sample MGYA00380182_ERZ808026 | MGnify/ENA primary metagenome ERZ808026 (study PRJEB31490, sample SAMN06133376) | cow dung metagenome | isolation source: H9 | host: cow | place: China: Chengdu | collected 2015-05 ... | reverse complement strand
CGTTTTCTGAAAGCTTTACTTTTCTTGTAATCTTTACACCGTCTGCTACAGAATCATCAGAAAGAGTATCCTCTGCAGCGTATACTTCTAAAGTAGTAAGACTGCAGGAGTTTGAGAATGTATTGCTTGCAAAAAGGATTGCTCCAAGGGCTGCAAGTGCTACATTCCGATAGCATCTACGCATTATACTCTCCTTTACTTTATGAAATTGTACGGCAAATTGCCGGAATGTAGCAGAGATAATTTGTTCTCTGCATCAGTTACGAGTGATATTATAGCTTTTTTCAGCGTGTATTGCAATAGAGATGTTACAAGTTTGTTAACTATATATGAAGAAAAGTTTTCGACATTGTGTCGAATTGTGGCAAAGTGTTTAAAAAACTTAAATTAATAATTTAAAAACTATGCGATATAACGAAAACAAAAAAAGTAAGGTTGTTAAATATTATCAAATATTTTGTGCATAAATTGTGCGATATTACTTTTTGGATAGTTTTACAAGAATGAAAAGTGAAAATGTGAGAGTTTTCTGTAAAAAAACAGAGCGGTTGTTTTTATAAAAAATAATTGTGTAAACAATTGACAAAAAACAAATAAAAAGATAGAAAATTAAAAATAAAATAATAAAATGCTTGACAACTAAAGACCCTTATGATAATATAAAATCAACAAAAGACAAGAACCTAATCTTAAGAGAAGAACATCAGAATTGATGAAAAAGAATTTAGGTAAATAAGTTTTGGAGGTACAGTCCAATGGCTTCAGAGGTTTTAAACAAGTAATCGAAATCTACAAATGAAAGGTTGAAAAGTAAAACAGGTCCAATGGCTTAGTTAATTTTGAAATAAAGCAATCGGCATTTTACATATCGAAAGATAGAAATAAGAAAGAGGTAGATTCCACCAAAAAATTAAATATATGAACTGACAAGCCTGCCGCGTTGGCAGGCTTTTTTTCGTTTGCAAAAGCGAAAGAATCAGGCTGGCATTGCTACAAAGAAAAATTTTAAGTATAATCAAAAAAGAAATGTAATGATAGGAGACAAGCACTTATGAGATTATTTCATCTGGCAGATTTGCATTTGGGAAAATGTATCCACGGATATTCTATGATTGAGATGGGAGATCAGCCATATTGGATGGAGCAGTTGTTAAAAAAGGCGGATGAGTTAAGGCCGGATGCAGTGCTCATTGCAGGGGATGTGTATGATCGTGCAGTTCCTTCAAAAGAAGCAGTAAATTTATTTGATGAATTTTTGACTAAATTTGCGGAGCGAAAAATTCCGGTGCTTCTCATTGCAGGAAATCACGATTCCGGATCAAGGCTGTCTTTTGCGGATAAATTGCTGTGCAGGCAGGGAATCCATATTGCCGGTGAAGTAAATAAAGAAGTGAAATCTGTGACTCTGGAAGATGCGTATGGGCCGGTGCATTTTTGGTTAGTGCCCTATCTTTTTCCGGCAGCAGTGAACGTTGCCTTAAAACGGGATGATTTAAAGGATTATGACAGTGCCATGAGGGCAATTCTTGAAGAACAGAAAATAGAGTTTGGTGAAAGAAATGTAATTTTGTCCCATCAATTTGTAGTTGCAGGAGAAAAAAAGCCTGCAATGGGAGGTTCGGAGACTACCGTTGGAGGCATTGGTCAGGTGGATGCTGTGGTATTTGAAGGTTTTGACTATGCAGCCCTCGGTCATATCCATAGTGCCCAAAGGATGGGAGAAAGTCAGATTCGCTATGCAGGTTCTCCTCTTTCTTATCATTTTAGCGAAGCAGGGCAGAAAAAAGGGCTGACAGTGGTGGAGCTGGGAGAGAAGGGAAAAGTGACAGTTTCTTTGGAACCTCTTCCGGTGCTTCATGAAATGCGTGAGATTTCCGGTACAATGGACGAAATCATGAAGGCAGAGGTGAAGGAAAACAGCTACATTCGTGCTGTAATCTGTCAGGAAATTCTTCCGCCACAGGCGGTGGAAATGCTGCGTGCTTATTTTGCATCTAAAAACAGTATTTTGATGGAGGTTGTACGGGAATTTTCCTATAAAAAAGAAAAAAACGGGGTGCAGGAAGATAAAGATGTACGAACCCTTTCTTTAGAAGAATTATTTTTGGAATTTTACAGTTATCAGCATCAAGGGGATCTGCCGGAAGAATCCATGAGCGAATTGATTTCGTTTGCCGCAGAGCAGACGAGAAACGGATCAGCGGATGAATCAGAAAAAGAAAGGAAAAGTGCAACGGAGAAATTGATTGCGTTTGCAGGGAGAAAAGTATGAGACCGTTAAAATTGACAATGTCAGCCTTTGGCCCTTATGCGGAAAGAACAACTATTGATTTTAGGGAACTGAATAACGGAGTATACCTGATTACCGGTGATACCGGAGCCGGAAAAACCACCATTTTTGATGCGATCGTTTTTGCTCTTTATGGAGAAGGCAGCGGCAGTGGGCGTACCAGTGACATGTTTCATAGTGATTATGTTGATAAATTCACTGATACAGAGGTAGAACTGGAATTTTCCTGTGGTGATAAGGAATATAAGATTTTAAGGACCATTCATTATAAGAAGAAACGGGGCGGCGGTGTTGGTTCCAGCAGTAAAAACGCTGTACTGTATTGCGGAGAAGCCCAGCCTGTTGAAAAGGAAACTTCTGTAAATGCAAAGGTAACAGAGATTCTGGGTTTGGACGAAAAGCAGTTTCGCCAGATTGTAATGCTGGCCCAGGGGGAATTTCGAAAATTTCTGGAATCTAAAAGCGATGCCAGAGAACAGATTTTGGGAAAGCTGTTTGATCATCGCATTTATTTGGATTTTCAGAATCGGTTAAAAACTGCGGCAGATGAGCTGAAAAGAGAACGGGAAGATCAAGAAAGAGAAATTACCTTTTATCTGAATGGAGAACTTACAGTAGAGCAGCTGCAGGAAAGGGTTTCAGCATTCGAAGAAAAGTGGATGGTTCTGGAAAAAAGGCTGGAAGAAGAAAATGTAAGAAAAGAACAATTTCAAAATAAACAGCAGACTTTAAAAAAATATCGTGAAAAAACAGAAGAATTGGTACGAACGGAAGAGTTTCTGGAACGGATTCGGAAAAACATTCAGGAAAAAGAAATTCTTTTGATTGATCTGGAAAAAAGAAAAGAGAAAAGTGAGCAATACGTTCCGGAAATTGATCAGCTGAAGCTGCGGCTTGAAACGCTGGAAAAGGGAGAAGAAAATTTTGAGAAGCGACTTCGTAATTTTCAGAAGGAAAGCAGTTTGTTAAAGCAGAAACAGGAACAATTTGTGTTGCTGCAGGCCGATTATGAAGCCTCCGTAAAAACATATCTGGAAAAAAATCGACTGTTTCTATCCGGACAGGCAGGAATTCTTGCAGAGGAGCTTCAGAAGAGGATAAAAGAGAAGGGCAGTGCAAGCTGTCCTGTATGCGGTTCGTATGTGGAAAAAGAGCAGATTGGAAAATTTGCGGTAAAGGAAGAGGGAGTGCCGACCCAGGAAACAGTAGAAAGCTTGAGAGAGAAGAGTGGACGAAAACAGGAAGCTGTCTCAAAGTGTGCAAGGGAATGTGAGGTGCACAAAAATGCTCTGGAAACAGCCAGAAAAGAAGCTTTGCTGGCCGCAGAAGTTCTATGGGGGAAAACCGATGCATGGGACAACACAAAGTATAAGGAAAAGAAACAGCAGTTAAAGGAATTAAAAAGAGGTCTGTCGGAAAGAAAACAGGTTTTAGAAACAGAGGTTTTAGACAGTCAGAGAAGTCTGATCAGGTGCAGGGAAGAATACAGTCATTTGCAGGGACAATATAAAACACTTCTTTCACGCAAAAATACGATTGAACTGGAATTGAAAGAAGCGTTGGAAAAGGAGTCCTGGCTGGAAGAAATTCCGGACATATCTGTGAAGATTAGGAAACTGGAGGCGGAATTGGATCAGGCAGGCGTTCTTTGCAGAGAATTAAGCAAAGAGAGAGAAACTGTTGGTTACGAGTTAAAGCATAATAAAAATTCTTTAAAAATGATTCAAAAGCTCCAAAAAGAGCTGGCTAAAACAGATGTTGCCTATCAGAATTTATGGAAGCTTTCGGCATTGGCAAATGGACAGTCAGGAGAAGGAGGAAAATACAGCTTTTCCAGATATGTGTTAGGAACATTTTTTGAAGAAATCATAGATCAGGCTAATTACCATCTGAATCAAATGACTGGTGGGAAATATGAACTGATCCGCAAACAGGAAGCAGACAGAAAAAATGAAGCTGCGGGGCTTGGAATGGTCATTTATGATGCTTATACGGGAGAACAGCGTGATACAGCCTCTCTTTCAGGGGGAGAGTCTTTTCAGGTTTCTTTATCTCTTGCACTGGGGCTCTCTGATGTGGTGCGATACCGAAGCGGCGGCTATGCACTGGACACCATGTTCATTGATGAAGGCTTTGGTTCTTTAGATGAGCAGGCATTGGATCAGGCAATGAGAGTGCTGCACGAACTTTCAGGAGATACCCGTCAGATTGGTATTATTTCCCATGTAGGAAAGCTTGCGGAGAATATTTCACAGAAAATATATGTAAAGAGGACACATCAGGGCAGCAGAGTGAAGATTATAAAATAAGTGTTACGAAAAAAATGTTGTTTTTTACAAATTTTGCTTGTGTTTGTGTGGAATTCGAAGTATAATAATTGCAAGAATATGTGAAAATGCATCTATCCAACAGGGGGATTTACTTATGGCAGGAAAATATGATGGACAGGCCATTGGAATGTTTGAATTAGATAGTCTTGGTGCTTGCTACGTTGCATTGGACGCAGCTGCAAAGACAGCAAATATTTCTGTACAGGGCGTAGAAAGAAACCGTTTAAAAAGCGGTGCATGTGTAAAAATCAGAGGCGGCATTTCCGACGTGAAAGCAGCGATGGAAGCAGCAATCTTAGCGGCAGCTCCATATGGCAAAGTAACAGCACAGAATGTTATCGCATCACCAGGCGAAGGCATTGATGTTGCTATGGAAATGACAATTAATAAATAAGGAGGAAATGCAGATGAGATACGGAGCTTATGCAATTGTAGAAGTATTAGGAAGTGCAAATGCAGTGATTTGTATTGATCAGATGTTAAAAACATCGGACGTGCATTATCTTTCTAAGAACACAAAATGCGGTGGACATACCACACTGGTCATGGGTGGCGAAGTTTCAGCAGCTCAGGCAGCAGTGGATGCTGTAAAAAACAACCAGCTTTGCGAAGTTTTTATGGCAGCAGTGATTTCCGCACCATCAGATGAATTAAGAAGAATCATCGAAGGTAAATAAGATTTATGATGAATGGAGAGTCTTGAGAAAGGCTCTCTTTTTTTGTAAAAGCATAAATAAAAAAGGTGCCGAGGGTGCGGCACCTTTAATTTAATCCATATCATGAAGTTCATGGTAGAAATTTGTGTAATCTGTACGTTTTGCCTTCTGGAAAGCAATGGCAGAAGATGGATGAGAGTTCAAAATTCCTGTCATCAGGTATGGAAGATCAAAGCCCCATGTGTAATTTGCCTTCATTTCCGGCATATGCTTTTCGATAAATTTCATCATCGGGATGAGATTGTACTTCGGATTCTTTAAGAAACCAAGCAGAGATTCGATGTAGCAGTTTCCCGCACCTCGTCCCATACCACAGACAGTTGCATCCAGGATGCTTGCGCCGTAACGGAGAGCTTCAATGGTATTGGCAAATGCCAGCTGCTGATTGTTGTGACCATGGAATCCTACCAGTTTTCCGTATTTTCCGGCAATTTCCGAATAACGGTCGGAAAGATCGCAGATCTGTTCCGGATAGAAAGAGCCGAAAGAGTCTACAAGGTAAATACAATCCACATTTGTTTTAGACAGCAGGTCTAAGGCTGACATAATATCTCTGTCATTTACTTTGGAAACTGCCATAATGTTCACAGTAGTTTCATATCCTTTTTCGTGGATATCTTCGATCATATCGATGGCCGTTGGAAGCTGATGGATATAGGTTGCCACACGGTACATGTCAACAACACTTTCACTTTTTGGAAGAATGTCTGTTTTATAATCTGTACGTCCGGTATCAGCCATGACTGCAATTTTTAAAGGCGAATTGTTTTCTCCAACGATTGCACGAATATCTTCTTCATCACAGAATTTCCATTTGCCAAAATCATCAGGATTAAATATATTTTTGCTGGCTTTATAACCGAACTCCATATAGTCAACGCCGGATTTGATGTTCGCATAATAAAGATCCTTTACGAATTCATCTGAAAAGTTAAAGTTGTTTACAAGTCCGCCGTCTCTTAATGTACAGTCCATGACCTGCAGGTCCGGACAGTAGGAGAGTAATGTTCTGTCAATTTTTCTAGCCATGATAATTTCCTCACTTCACATAAACTTTAGCACTTTAAAGTGCAAATGTATACATAATAGGATAAAGGGTTGACTGTAAAAAGTCAACCCCTAAAATAACATATTTTTTAAAGTTTGAAAAGGTCTTCATAAAATTTAGGATAGCTGATTTTTACACAATCAGCATCTTTGATCCATGTTTCTCCTTCTGAAGCCAGGGCTGCAATCGCAAAGGACATGGCAATACGGTGGTCTAAGTGGGAGTCAATTTCCGCACCGTGAAGAGGATGACCGCCTTCAATGATCATTCCGTCATCCGTAGCAGTAATGTGAGCACCCATACGGGATAAATTGTCCACCATAACAGCAATACGGTCAGATTCCTTTACTTTCAGTTCCGCAGCATCTTTGATGATGGTAGTACCGTCAGCAAAACATGCCATGACTGCGATCATCGGAAGCTCATCGATGAGTGTTGGTATGATTTCACCCTCTATAGTGGTGGATTTTAAATTACTATAGCGCACTAAAATATCGGCAACCGGTTCGCCGCCATTTTCCCGTTTATTTAGTAATGTCATATCGGCTCCCATTGCCTGGCAGACACGGATAAGACCGTCACGGGTAGGGTTAATGCCTACATTTTTTACTAAGATTTCAGAACCGGGAACGATGAGCCCTGCTGCAATAAAGTATGCTGCGGAGGAAATATCTCCCGGGACCTCAATTTTCTGCCCGAATAGATCAGGATCTGGTGAAATGGTTGCGGTTTTGTCTTCACATACCACATTTGCACCAAATCCCCGAAGCATCAGCTCCGTATGATTTCTGGAAACAGAAGGCTCTGTAACGCTGGTTGCCCCATCCGCATAAAGCCCTGCAAGAAGTATGCAGGATTTTACCTGTGCAGAAGCTACTTTTGAGGTGTAATGAATACCATGGAGCGGCGCACCGACGATTTTAAGTGGTGCACAGTTGTTTCCAAGGATACTGGTAATATCAGCTCCCATTTGGATAAGCGGCTCCATGATACGTTTCATTGGACGGCCCTGGATGGATTCATCTCCATTTAAAGTGGTCTCAAATTTCTGCCCAGCCAGAATGCCGGAAATCAGACGGGTAGTAGTGCCGGAATTTCCTACATCCAGCATTGTATCGGATTTTCTCAGACCATGAAGTCCTTTTCCGTGAACCAGAATCTTTTCCGGTGTATTTTCAATTTCAATCCCAAGACGGCGGAAGCAATCAATGGTGGATAAACAATCAGCACCCTGCAAAAAGTTTGTCACCTCCGTGGTGCCCTTTGCCAATGCACCGAACATGACGGCACGGTGGGAGATGGATTTATCCCCGGGTACTGTAACCTCGCCTTTTAATGGATGTTCATATTTTATCTTCATAGTAATTCCTTACCTTTCATAAACCGTATAGCGATGTTTGTTCAGCAGTGCTGCCGCTTTTTTGCAAGGCTCTTCTTCATAGAATTCGATTTTTAATACGGCTTCTTCAAATTCCCGGTTGTTTACAATACCGATATTTTTCAAGTTGATCTGGTTGCAGGCAAGAATCGTCGCAACTGTTGCGATACCGCCGGTTTCATCCACCAGATCTACATATAAAACGTAGGCTTTTTTGATCGGACCGTGAGAAACATCTGTAATGGAATTGCGGTACTCTCTGGATTCTTCAAATAAATCATAAATATCCTGACCGCGTACCTGGTCCAGAGAATCTTTGATTTCCTGCATGCTTTCAATGTATTTGCCAAGTAATTGGGAAATATTTTCATGATTGGTCATACAGATCTGCTCCCACATGACAGGAGAAGAGGAGGCAATTCGTGTAATGTCTTTAAATCCTCCGGCAGCTACTGTTTTCATATATTGTTCTTTACAATCGTTATGTTTTACCAGATTTACCAGCCCGGCAGCAATTAAATGCGGCAGATGGCTGATGGCAGCAGTGATGTAATCATGCTGTTTGTAATCAAGTACCAGAGGAAGGGCTTTTAAGGAACCGATAAATTCCACATAATCTTCAACCGCTTCTGCAGGAACCTTGCCGGTTGGAGTGATTACATAATAAGCATTCTCAATCAAATGACGTTTGGAATTCTCCAGTCCGGTCTTTTCAGAGCCTGCCATAGGATGACCGCCAATAAAATTTTCTTCCATATCAAGCTGGATTACCCGTGTATGGATATCTGTTTTTGTACTTCCTACATCGGTAATGATGCAGTCTTTTTTTATGATTGTTTTTAAATCTGTCAGATATTTTGCATTGCAGGATACCGGTGCACATAGGAAAATGTAGTCGCATTTTGAAAATGCGTTGCCTATTTCAGTGCATCCTTCATCAATCAGATTTTCTGACAGTGCCAGCTCCACAGTCTCCTTTCGACCGGAAGCGGCCACAATATGTATACTTGGATAAAAGTGCCGCACGGCCTTTGCAATGGATCCGCCAATGAGTCCGAGTCCTATAAAACCGATATTTTTCGGCATTTTTTTCATAAAATCACCTCTTTATCACATGAATGTGCCAAAGCACATACATTTCATTATAATTTAGAAACAGGAAAAAAACAACCAAAGAAGTTGAAAAAATAGTTTGTGCAAATTAATTAAAAATGGTTGCTATTTCTGAGGTTTTTTAGTAAAATGTATCCATGTGGCGGTCATAGAGGAGTGTGGTTGTCATTAGGTAAAAGTATTGGAGGATATCGACATGTATGTTTACACAACAGATCAGATTCGTAACGTCGTAGTATTGGGGCACGGCGGATGCGGAAAAACAAGCTTAGTAGAGGCTATGGCTCATGTATCAGGTCTGACAAGTCGTATTGGTAAAGTGTCAGATGGAAATACACTGAGCGATTATGACAAAGAAGAAATTAAGAGAAAATTTTCTATCAGCACTTCAGTAGTGCCAATCGTTTGGAGAGATATTAAGATTAACTTTTTAGATACACCAGGTTACTTTGATTTTGTTGGTGAAGTAGAAGAAGCAGTTGCAGCAGCAGATGCAGCAATTATCGTTGTTTCCGGTAAATCAGGAGTTGAAGTAGGAACACAGAAAGCTTGGGATTTATGTGAAAAATATAATCTTCCAAGAATGTTCTTCATTTCTGAAATGGATGTTGATAACGCCTCCTTCCGTGAAGTTGTTGAAACCTTAACAGAGCAGTATGGAAAGAAAATTGCTCCTTTCTATCAGCCAATTCGTGAAAATGAAAAATTCGTTGGTTACGTTAACGTTGTTAAAAAATCAGGTCGTCGTTTCACAGGTATCGGACAGAGAGAAAAATGTGAAATTCCTGATTACTGCTTAGATAACCTTGAAATCTACCGCGAAGCACTGATGGATGCGGTTGCTGAAACAAGTGAAGAATTCATGGAAAGATATTTCGCAGGGGAAGAATTTACACCAAGTGAAATTATCGCTGCATTAAGATTCAATGTAGGCGATGGCAGCATCATTCCTGTATCTATGGGTTCCAGCACAGAACTTCGTAATATTCATAACTTAATGAATGATATCGTGGAACTGTTCCCAAGCCCGGATAAGAGAAAATGCGCTGGTATTAATACAAAAGCAAACAGCATTTTTGAAGCAAACTATGACTTCTCTAAATCAAAAACAGCTTATGTATTTAAATCCATCGTTGACCCGTTCATCGGTAAGTACTCTTTGGTAAAAGTATGTTCAGGTGTTTTAAAACCAGAAGATACACTTTACAACCAGGCACAGGATATCGAAGAAAAATTAAACAAATTATACGTAATCCGTGGTAATAAAACAGAAGAAGTAAAAGAACTTCATGCAGGTGATATCGGTGCAATCGGTAAATTATCTGCAAAAACTGGAGAGAATGGAAAGTTATTTGGAGCAATAACTAATAAAGATATAGCAGAAGTTATAAACAGTAGTTTCAACTTATCAATAGATAAAAAGAAAGTAGTTGTAAATACTATAAAAGTTGCTGGAACTTATGATGTAGAAGTTAAGCTATGGGCAGATCTGGCCCTTGATGAGCTTAAGAAGGGCTGTAAAAAGGCTAATGATCTATTTGGTATAGATATAAGTGTAGACTGGAGATTCAAAGAAAAGGAGGTGCAGCCAGATGATGACAGCAACGATGGATCTAATGGCAATGTATAAATATGATCCTACTTTATTTGATGATATTGTGCTTCCTGCAGGAGTTGATAGGAATACTTTAATTAAGTGCCTTATCATGGATACAGCCGAAATGGAAGTTATATATCCCAGGCCTGACTTTTTAAAGATGGCCCTGACTACCTGGAGCTATAAGCAGCTTCCAGTATGGACTAAATTATATGAATCTACAATGTTTGACTATAATCCCATCTGGAATGTGGATGGGACTGAGACAAAGACTATTGTCACCCAGTACGGCAAAGTGACCACAATGGCCAAGAATACCACAGATACAACCACTTACAATAGTGAGTTGGAGATGGAATATGATTCCA
>ERZ808026.287-NODE-287-length-10857-cov-3.416141_pt1 | contig 10857 bp, 12 predicted proteins | sample MGYA00380182_ERZ808026 | MGnify/ENA primary metagenome ERZ808026 (study PRJEB31490, sample SAMN06133376) | cow dung metagenome | isolation source: H9 | host: cow | place: China: Chengdu | collected 2015-05 ... | reverse complement strand
TGATAAATTAGAAAAAAAGGGTGCATATGAAAAATATAAACCAGATGTGGTTTTCTATGATGTGCTTGGGGATGTGGTATGCGGAGGTTTTTCCATGCCAATGAGAGAAGGCTATGCCCAAAGTGTCTATATAGTAACCTCAGGTGAGAATATGTCTATATATGCAGCGGCAAATATATCCATGGCACTTGATAATTTTAAAGGAAGAGGCTATGCCAGCTTAGGTGGTCTTATTCTCAATGAAAGAAATGTTAAAGATGAATATAATAAAGTGCTTGAATTATCAAAGGATATAAATACCGACATTACAGGAATTGTATCAAGAAGCAGCCTTATAGAAGAAGCAAATTTAAAGCAAAAGACTGTGGTTGAAGCATACAAAGACAGTAAAGAGGCTTATGAATTTAAGGAATTAGCAAAGAAAATATTACAAAAATCTAAATAAAGGAGAAAAAATGCCAGAATCTCTAAAAAATTGCAGCAATAAGGGTGAGTGGAAATATATAAATGATGCATCATTTGACCAGCTTTTTGAAGAAGGTCTTGAATATAGTTCTCCGGCAAGGGGATGCTGGAATATAGTTCATACAGGGATGATGATTCCGGAAAGTCATCAGATATTCGTATGCGCATTGGGATGTCTTAGGGGAGTTGCCTTAACGGCGGCGGAAATTAATGCCATGGACAGATATTCAGCAATTGTTATAGAAGAGGATGAGGTTTTAAATGGTGGAATGGAAGATCTTATGATTGACGGCGTAAGCGATATATTAGATAAACTGCCATACAGACCAAAGGCAATTTTACTTTTTATAAGTTGTCAGCATTTTTTTCTGGCATATGATCAGAAAATGGTATTTGAGGAGCTAAGAAAAAGATATAAGGATATAAGATTTTTAGACTGCTATATGATACCAACCTTGAGAAAAAGCGGAATTACCCCGGACCAGAAAATGAGAATTCAGTTATACAAATTATTAGAGCGGTCTGATATAAGTAAGGTTGATGAGAAAAGGATTAATCTTATAGGAAGTAATTTAAGAATATATCAAAAGTCAGAGCTTGTTACGGTTTTAAATGAAAATGGATATAAGCTGTCACAGATATCAGATTATAAGAGGTTTGAGGATTATCTTACAATGGCAGATGCCAAATTTAATATTGTATATGAGCCAGTGGGGATAAAAAGTGCCATTGATTTAAAGGAGAGATTAAATCAGGAATATATTTATATGACATTTTCCTTTGATGAAGAGGAATTGCTTACAAATTACAGGAATTTATATAATCTTCTGGGACTGAATTACGATGATAAGATTTTTGAAAAATACATGAATGAATCCCGTAATGCGTTAAAGAAGGCTTTTGAATTAATAAAGGATACTCCGATTGTTATAGATTCCACGTTTACATTCAGGATTTTATCTTTATGCAAAAGACTTCTTAAAGAGGGATTTAATGTTCAGGCAATATATGCGGATAATTTTATGGCTGAGGATAAAAGGGATTTTGAATGGATAAGGGAAAATTATCCGAATATAAAAATTTATGCCACATCACGTCCGTTAATGCGTATGTTAAATCGTGATTTACCATACAAGGTGCTTGCCTTAGGACAAAAGGCAGCATATTTTACCAATAGCGGTTATTTTGTTAACTTTGTGGAAGGGGGAGGCTATTTTGGATTTATGGGGATTGCAAAAATTGCAGAGTTAATGACGGAGGCTTTTAATGAATGTAAGGATACTAGGGGACTGATTAGTCAAAAAGGATATAATTGCGAAAGGATGTTATTATGAAAAAAGCATTAATAATTGGTGGTTGTGCTTTTGCTGCTGGTTTTTTAGGAGGTAAATTACTCCGCAAATGTGTGGATAAAATCACAGAAAATAAATCCGACGAGGTTAAAAAAGAAGTAAAAGATACAGTAGCGAAAACACTTATCGTTGCTGGTAGTATAGCTACTACATATGGTTTAGTATCTATAATTGCAAATATCGATTCGAGAATTAATGCTGTTAATAATAATACAGAACTTTGTATGCTAACAATGATACTTGGTTCCGACAATACTAATGCTGAGAAAATTGAAATATTGGAATTAGCTAAAGATAAATTCACAAGCCCAAAAACATTAGAACGAATCGATAAAGCAATCGTCGAACTTATGGGAGGTGAATAATATGGATATGAATGAATTATTTAGAGATTGGATGAATCAACATGGTAACAAAAAGAATGCTGATGTTAAACGATTGATATCTGTACTAGAATCCATATTATCTCATGATACCATAAAAAATGTTGCATATTTGGGAGTGGGTGTTATAGCATTAAAAGTGGTATTGGATTCGTTAAACGAACTTTACAAAACAAAACGTGAATCTGATCTAGATGAATTAATGTTGAAACCATCCACAATGATCGTGAATAATATTGAAGATTGGACAAATATTGAAGAGGAGGAATAATCATGAAAGGTTTATTAATCTTTGCTGCCGGTTTAGCCGTTGGTGCTGTAGCCGGAGCAGTAATTGTTAAAAATAAAGTTTTAGCTGATGCTAAAGCTGAAATCGAAGAAGTACGTGAATATTATAGAGAATCAAGAGGACAAAAAGACGAACACGTTGAAGAAGTTAAAGAAGTTAAAGAAGTAGAGAAAAAAGAGTATGAATTAAAAGATATTCAAATTAAAGATGAACCAAAAACAGAAAAAGAACACACAAACTATAGCCAAATTACAAAAATGTATATGTCAAAAGATGAATACCAAACACCTATGTATGACGACCCATTTGTGATTGATCCATCCGAATTTGGAGAGAATCCAGAATACGATACAGAAACCTTAACATATTTCGCAGATGGAGTTCTGGTAGATGATGTGGATGATGTGATTGAAGAACCAGATATTGTTGTTGGACTTGAGAACTTAAAGGTATTTGAGGAATTCGGAGCAACATCGGTTTATGTTCGAAATGATATTTACAAAACAGATTATGAGATTATTCGAGATGATTGGAATTATTCAGATTTAAAAGAACCAGTCGAACCTCCAGTCAAAGAGAAAAAACCTCATCAATTGTAGTCACCCGATAGTGGAGATTGGAGGTGACGATGTATGGATGTAGTATTAGACGACTACTTTGAATGGTTATATGAACTAGCTATTTACGAAGAAGATGGTTGGGGATTTAGAAAACTATTCATGATGTTGCATGATATGGAATTTAGATATTCAATTGAATATGATGAGAATCGAGCATTAGATGGAGAGAATTTAAGATGGTATTATGTGAGTGATGGTGGTGATCGACGTATTATGGACTGGGCCCGTCCTTGTACGGTATTGGAAATGATTATTGCCGTCGCTTTGCATATGGAGAATACAACTGGCGAAATGGATATTCGATACTGGTTCTGGCGAATGCTTGATAATTTAGATTTATCTTGGATGACAGATCGAAAATTTGATTCTGAATATGTTTATGGACAAGTCTCAAACTTCTTAGATAGAGATTACGAACCAGATGGACGAGGAAATATTATTCACATTCCAGGATGTAAAGAAGATTTGAGAGAAATTGAAATCTGGCAACAAATGTGTTGGTATTTAGATAGCTTTATGTAAGGGAGGGAAGAGATTACATGATTGATTTCCTAATGATCTCGACACGTAGTACAAAGCGAGGCGTTATCGAAATCTATCCCCGATTTATAATCAAAAAATCCTCTGACCTCATGATTCGAGGTGGTGATTTCTACGCAATCTGGTTAGAGGATATTGGATTATGGTCAACTGATGAACAAGATGCACTACAACTCATTGATAAAGAACTTGATAAATACGCGGAAGAGAATAAGGATAGATTTGATGCTGGAATCCGTGTTCTACACATGTGGGATGCGGAATCCGGTATGATTGATGCTTGGCATAAATATTGTCAACGACAAATGAGAGATTCCTTTCATAGTCTTGACGAGAAATTGATATTTTCAAATATGGTGACAACTAAAGAGGATTATGCAAGTAAACGTCTTAGTTATCCTTTAGAAGATGGTGATTATTCGTCATTTGATAAATTAATCGGAACTTTATATACACCAGAAGAACGTCATAAGATTGAATGGTCAATCGGTTCTATTGTCTCTGGTGAATCGAAACATATTCAAAAGTTTATTGTGTTATATGGTTCTGCTGGGACAGGTAAATCAACCATCTTGAATATTATTCAACAATTATTTGATGGATATTACTCAGTCTTTGATGCACGGGCTTTAGGTTCTAGTAGCAACTCGTTTGCATTGGAAGCTTTTAAGAGTAATCCATTAGTGGCGATTCAACACGATGGAGATTTGTCAAGAATTGAGGATAACACGCGATTAAATAGTTTAGTTTCTCACGAATTAATGACAGTCAACGAAAAATTCAAAGCGGCTTATACGAGTCGCTTTAACTGTTTCTTATATATGGGTACAAACAAACCAGTACGAATCACAGATGCAAAATCGGGTTTAATCAGACGTTTGATAGACGTATCACCGTCTGGAAACAAATTAAGTCCGAATGAGTATCGAGCAACGATGAAACGAATTTCGTTTGAACTCGGTGCTATAGCTAAGCACTGTTTAGATGTCTTCAACGCAAACCCGGGAGCGTATGACGACTATGTTCCTATCTCTATGATGGGGGCTTCAAACGATTTCTATAACTTTGTGCTTGATTCATATCCGGTCTTTAAAAAAGAAAATGGAACCACTCTCAAATGCGCATGGGAGATGTATAAAACATATTGTGATGAAGCAAAAGTACCCTATCCAATGTCAAAACGAGTATTTAAAGAGGAACTAAGAAACTATTTTAGAGACTATAAAGAACGTTATCGACTTGATGATGACACACGAGTACGAAGTTATTATATTGGATTTAGAGACGATAAATTTGAAGAAGAACAAACCGAAATTAAGACGGTAGAAAGTCAACCGAAAATGATATTTGAGTATACAGATTCCGTTTTTGATGAAATGTGCGAGAACTGTTTTGCTCAATATGCAACGGATAAAGGAACGCCTAGTAAAAAATGGGATAACGTTTCGACGACTTTAAAAGATATTGATACGACTCAATTACATTATGTAAAAGTTCCAGAAAACCATATTGTCATCGACTTTGATATTCCAGACGAAAACGGAAATAAATGTCTGGAACGAAATTTAGAAGAAGCTAGCAAATGGCCACCAACTTACGGCGAGCTTAGTAAGAGTGGTAACGGGGTTCATCTACATTATATTTATACCGGTGATCCTAAAAAATTAAGCTCAATCTATTCTGATCATATAGAAGTTAAGGTATACACGGGTAAAAGTTCATTAAGACGTAAGCTTACGAAATGTAACGATTTACCAATAGCAACAATTAGTTCAGGTTTGCCATTGAGAGGAGAGGATAAAGTGGTTAACTTCGAAGCGATTAAAACTGAAAAAGGAATTCGTACGTTAATTAAACGTAATATGAAAAAAGAGATACATCCAGGAACAAAACCTAGTATCGATTTTATTCATAAAATTTTAGAGGATGCATATAAAAGCGATTTACATTACGATGTTAGTGATTTAAAACCAGCCGTCTTATCGTTTGCGGCACAAAGTAGTCACCAAGCAGAGTACTGCATTAAACTAGTTAATCAAATGAAATTTAAATCAGAGGAACCGTCAGCTAATGTGGAAAGTGATAATGACAAAATTATATTTTACGATGTAGAGGTCTTCCCGAATCTATTTCTTGTTAACTGGAAGTTCCAAGGAGAAGACCAAAAAGTGGTTCGTATGATTAATCCGAAACCAGCTCAAATTGAAGAGTTAATGAAATTTAGACTAGTTGGATTTAACTGTCGTCGATACGATAATCATATGATGTATGCTCGAATGATGGGTTATACGAATGAACAACTATACAAACTATCCCAACAAATCATTACTGAAGGACGAGGATTCTTTGGGGAAGCGTATAACTTATCCTACACTGATATTTATGATTTTGCGGCTAAGAAACAGTCATTGAAAAAATGGGAAATTGAACTAGGTATTCATCACCAAGAATTAGGTTTGCCTTGGGATGAACCAGTTCCAGAAGAACGATGGATTGAGGTAGCTGAATATTGTGATAATGACGTTATTGCAACTGAAGCAGTCTTCAATCATTTAAAAGGTGACTTCACAGCTAGACAAATCTTAGCAGACTTAGCCGGAATGACGGTTAATGATACAACAAACTCATTAACCACAAGAATTATATTTGGTAAAGAACGTCATCCGAATCTTGTCTATACAGACTTAGCTACGGGTGAACAATTCTATTAATACGCGAAAATAACAAATGGTATTATGAGGAGAGGCTCATTGGAGCTTTTCCTCTTTTATTTTTAAGGAGGGTTTATTATGAATACTCAATTTCCAGCTTATTCTCATTTGAAAAACAAACTTGATTATCTTCAACGAAGAATTTTAATCAGCTCAGTATCAAGCCGACAACTTAATATTGATATTTTGGATCCGAAACAAAAAAGAGAGATGCTTCAAAAACTAATCGACATGCAATCAATCTTTCCGGAGCCTACTCAATTTAGATACGGATACGTATTTAAGGATTTCACAATGGATGATTATTCAAACTTATATTTAAAACTAAACGATTACGATAAAGAGCAAATCGATAAAATATGTGGACTCTATAAAAACAGTGCCAGCCACGAAATGGAAAACTATTATATTCTAGAAGAATATATTACTCGAGGGGAGGATTAAAATGGACATCATTAATTCATTCCCAGGATACGAATATATTGATGGTAAAAATATGTATCGAGGAGATGATTTAGGAAAAGGTGGTTATGTTTATGCTGAACCAGGAATGTATGGAAATGTGGCTTTATTGGATATTGCTTCCATGCATCCGAACTCAGCGATTAATCTGAACGCCTTCGGTGAATACACTCAAAACTTCAAAGATATTTTAGACACACGTATCGCAATCAAACATGGCGAATTCGATAAAGCCCGACATCTATTTGGTGGACGATTAGCACCTTATTTAGATGATGAAACAACAGCCAAGAATCTAGCTCAGGCTTTAAAGATTGCGATTAACTCAGTCTACGGTTTAACCTCAGCTAACTTTGATAATCCATTCCGAGATGTTCGTAATAAAAACAATATTGTCGCTCTTCGTGGCGCTTTATTTATGCGAACTCTTCAAGATGAAGTTAAAAAACGAGGATTTAAAGTGGCTCATATTAAAACCGATTCCATCAAGATTCCTGATGCAACACCTGAGATTATTGAATTCGCGATGGATTTCGCTAGACAATATGGTTACGAATTTGAACATGAAGCAACCTACGATCGAATGTGTTTAGTGAATGATGCGGTTTATATTGCTAAGTATGCAACCGAAGAAGACTGTATGAATCAATACGGTTATGCTCCAGGTGATAATAAAAAGAAAGGAGGAAAATGGACAGCAACAGGTGCTCAATTCCAGATTCCTTACGTGTTTAAAAAACTATTCTCAAAAGAAGAAATCACATTTGATGACTTATGTGAAACCAAATCGGTAACGAGCACTTTATATTTGGATATGAACGAAAATCTTGAGGAAGGAGAACACAATTACGTCTTTATTGGTAAAATCGGACGATTCTGTCCAATCAAATCTGGATGTGGAGGTGGAATTCTATATCGAGAAAAAGATGGCAAATATTATGCAGCAACCGGTTCGAAAGGTTATCGATGGTTGGAATCCGAAATGGTTCAACAATTAGGAAAAGAGGCGGATATTGATCAGAAACACTTTATTGAAATGGCTGATACGGCAATTGATACAATTAGTAAATATGGTGACTTTGAATGGTTTGTCTCAGATGATATTTATGTGAAACCACCATTGATGGTAGGTGATTTTGGATTGTATCCGTTCTATGAGGAGGAATAATATTTATGAGTAAATTTATGAGTAATGAAGAAATCGATAGAGTGATTGAAGGCTTGCGTAAATTAATTGATATTTATGCGGTCGAATTGTATGAATTAGACCATCAACGACCAAGAAATTTAATGGCCGAATATCGATGGCAACTTAGAGTAGACAAAACAAATGAAGTGATTGAAGAGTTAAAAAAATACAAAAATTTAAATTAAAAGGAGATTGATGAAAATGGCTTATAAACAAACAAATAATATTATGATTGAGAATGCACGTTTAATCTTTAAAAACTTTTCAGGGGAAGAAAGCAAATTTAATCGTGGAGGTAATAAAAACTTCTGCGTGGTATTAGACCATGATATGGCTCGAGATTTAGAAGATGAAGGATGGAATATTAAATACTTACGTCCTCGTGAAGAGGGAGAAGAACCAACTCCATATATTCAAGTAACAGTTGCTTATGGTAACATTCCACCTAAAGTAATTATGATTGCTGGTCGAAATAAAACACCTTTAGATAGTTTCGCTATCTCAACTTTAGACTATGCTGAAATTAAAAATGTTGATTTAATTATTCGTCCCTACCATTGGGAAGTAAACGGAAAACAAGGAATCAAAGCTTATTTGAAAACAATGTATGTTGAAATTGAGCAAGACGCATTCGCAAGTAAATATGACTTTGACGAAGACGAAGAGGTTCCTTTCTGATAAAGGAGGATTCATATGGAGCTTCGAGACTATCAACTAGAAGCAATTGGTAAAATGAAAAACGGATGTATCTTGAATGGAGGGGTTGGTAGTGGTAAATCACTAACCTCTCTATCTTATTATTATCTTCAAAATGGAGGAAGTCTTGAATTCTTATCGGGTAAAGATTATATTCCGATGCCAAATCCACCAAAAGATCTTTATATTATTACAACGGCAAGAAAACGAGACACCTTTGAATGGGAAGGAGAAATGTCACACTTTCTATTATCAACGCACGAAGAATTAAATAAATATGATAACAAAGTTATTGTGGATTCATGGAATAATATTCAGAAGTATAAGGATGTTGAAGATGCTTTCTTTATATTTGACGAGCAACGAGTAGTTGGAAGCGGAGCTTGGGTTAAAGCATTTCTAAAAATTGCAAAACAGAATCAATGGATTTTATTATCAGCAACTCCTGGTGATACTTGGTCGGATTATATTCCGGTTTTTATCGCCAACGGCTTCTACAAAAATAAAACAGAATTTATGAGAGAACATGCAGTCTTCTCAAGATTCTCAAAATACCCGAAGATAGAAAAATATATAGGAACCGGGAGATTAATCCGACAAAGAAGAGAGATTCTAGTAGACATGAAATTTGAACGAGAGACAGTTCAACACCACTATGATATTTATGTGACATATGATAACAAACTCTATAAGGATGTGATGAAACGACGATGGGATATTTGGAATGACGAACCCATCATTAATGCGAGTGGTCTTTGTTATGCGTTAAGAAAAATTGTGAATTCTCATGAGTCACGATCAACCAAACTATTAGAATTATTCGAGACACATCAAAAAATGATTGTCTTCTACAACTTCGATTATGAATTAGAGATTCTTAAAAGTTTATATTTTGGAGAGGGTGTGATTGTTGCTGAATGGAATGGTCATAAACATGAACCAACTCCAACAGGAAACCAATGGGTTTATTTAGTGCAATATACGGCTGGAGCAGAGGGATGGAATTGTATTACAACCGATACAATTGTCTTTTATTCTTTAAACTATTCATATAAAATTATGCATCAATCAGCAGGACGAATCGACAGGCTCAATACGCCGTATAAAGATTTACATTACTATTACCTAAAAACTCGTTCGGGAATTGACTTAGCGATTGAACGAGCTTTAAACGATAAACGTAAGTTTAACGAGTCTAGTTTTATACAATTCTAAAAAAAGGGGATGAGACCATGGTAAACATGGATAAAATAGTATTTATTGTAAACGGAAAACCTAGAGCTGGTAAAGATACATTTGCTGAGATTTTAAATCGATATATGGTAGTTTATAAATATTCTGCTGTCACTAAAGTTAAGGAGATAGCAAAGCAATGTGGATGGACTGGCGCTAAAGAAGAAAAAGATCGAAAATTCTTACACGAATTAAAAATGCTAACAAGTGAATATTCGGATCTTCCTTATCGAGACGTCTTAGATAAAATTGAAAAATATCGCTCGGGGGAGATTTTAGCGGATGTATTTGTAGTAGATGTTCGAGAACCTGAAGAAATCGAACGATTACAAAAAGCAACAGATGCCATTACAATTTATATTGAGAATGAAAATGTACCAGCAATTACCTCAAATGAGGCGGACGCAAATGTAGCCAACTATGAATACGACTTCACCATCTTTAATAATGGGACTATTGAAGAATTTGAAGATAACATTATGACTTTTATGGAATTCTTAATGATGTTTTGTCTAATATACGAATAAAATTACGGGAGGAGATTGAAAATGACAAAAATGATCATAAAAAGGGACGGAAGAATGAAACCATTCGATGTCCAAAGAATACGTGGAGCAATCGATGCCGCAGCTAAAGATTATTATGGGGCAAATTATTGTTTTGTTGATCAATCATTAATTAACCTATGTGTTAGAAATATTGTTAGTCGTATTGATATTTTAGATACAGATTCGATTCCGGTAGAAACAATTCAAGATATTGTTGTTGACGAATTACGTAGATTTGATGTCGGTTTATCCGACTGTTATAATTATTATAGAGAACAACGAAACATATATCGAAATTCAAAAAACGAATTAGTTGATGCTGTCAGTGGATTATTAGACTTCACAAATCAAGAAGTAAACATTGTAGGA
>ERZ808026.286-NODE-286-length-10874-cov-3.203019_pt1 | contig 10874 bp, 6 predicted proteins | sample MGYA00380182_ERZ808026 | MGnify/ENA primary metagenome ERZ808026 (study PRJEB31490, sample SAMN06133376) | cow dung metagenome | isolation source: H9 | host: cow | place: China: Chengdu | collected 2015-05 ... | reverse complement strand
TGGCTGACAGGAGAATCCCGTGTCATGGTGGCCACTAACGCATTTGGCATGGGTATCGATAAACCCGATGTACGTCTCGTAGTTCACATTGACATGCCTGATTCACCGGAAGCCTACTTCCAAGAAGCTGGTCGTGCCGGTCGAGATGGACAAAAAGCATATGCAGTATTGCTTCATGCTAAAAGTGACAAGACGACACTTCACAAACGGATTACCGATACTTTCCCTGACAAAGATTACATCCGACAGGTATACGAAAACATCAACTATTACTACCAAATGGCTATGGGAGATGGTTTAGGTTGCACTTTTGCCTTCAACATCGATGAGTTCTGTCATAACTTCAAGCATTTCCCCATACAAGTGGACAGTGCCTTGAAAATCTTGACCCGTGCCGGCTATTTGGAATATACCGACGAACAGGATAATGCATCCCGACTCCTCTTTACCCTTCGTAGAGATGAATTATACAAATTGCAGGAATACGATGCTGATACTGAAAAACTGCTGAATGTCATTCTTCGTTCTTATACCGGACTATTTACGGACTATGCCTATATCAACGAAGAATCTTTGGAAGTCCGTTCCGGCTTATCCCGTCAACAAATATACGACACCTTGGTTATGCTAACCAAACGCCGTATATTGCATTATATTCCTCGCAAAAAGACACCATATATTATATATACACGCGAACGTCAGGAAAAAGACCGTTTGGTTATCAATCAAGACGTGTATGAAGATAGAAAGAAGAGTTTTGTAGAACGTATCAATGCCATGATTGAATATGCTTCGGCCGAGGAGAACTGCCGAAGCCGAATGCTTCTACGTTATTTCGGAGAAAAGAATGAGCACAATTGCGGACAATGCGATGTTTGTCTTCAAAAGCATTCCACGGGATTGAAATTAGGCGACTTTCAGGAATTAAAAGAATGGGTCCTACAAACTTTAAAATCAAGCCCATGTCCTGTTGCTGAATTAGTTTCCCAAAAGCATGAAGACAAGGAAAAACTCCAACAAGTTATTTCTTTCCTTCTTTCGGAAGAAATTATACAGTTAAAAAACGGTATACTAACAGCATAAATTGTATCTTTGTAGAAATAAATCTTAACCTCTTAGAATTATGAACATGAAAAAAACATTTTTAGCCACTCTCTGTCTGATGACAGGCATGACTATCCATGCGCAACAAATAGACGTACAGCCAGTTCCTCAGCAATTCAAGGAGGCAACCGAAACACTGATGCTGACAGGTAGTTATCAATTCAATGGCGAAAATGAAGCCAATCCATATGCAATCAATGGCTTGAAAACGCTGCTCAACAGCAAGCAGTCTGCCAAAGAAGGTATCCGTATTTATATCGGCGAACGTGGAGACAAGGCAATCCGTAAATACAATAAGTTTATTCCGAAACAAGACGAAGGTTATTTCCTCCGCATCAGTCCAAAGGAAATTGTATTGGCCGGTAATGATGAACAAGGTACTTTCTATGCCGTACAGACATTGAAACAATTATTGAATGACAACCAATTGCCTATTACTGAAATTACCGACTATCCGGAAGTTCGTTTCCGTGGTGTAGTGGAAGGATTTTATGGCACTCCTTGGAGTCACCAAGCACGTCTTCGCCACTTGAAGTTCTATGGTGAAAACAAGATGAACACCTATATTTATGGTCCGAAAGACGATCCATATCATAGTTCACCAAATTGGCGTCTGCCTTATCCGGAAAAGGAAGCCAAGCAAATCAAGGAATTGGTACAGGTAGCCAAGGAAAATGCGGTAAACTTCGTATGGGCTATCCACCCGGGACAAGACATCAAATGGAATCAGGAAGACCGTGATAACTTGCTCGCCAAGTTCGAGAAGATGTATGAATTGGGCGTCCGCTCTTATGCTGTATTCTTCGACGACATTTCTGGGGAAGGTACCAAGGCAGACAAGCAAGCCGAACTCTTGAACTACATCGACGAACAATTCGTGAAGGTAAAGAAGGATGTAACACCGCTCATCATGTGTCCGACTGAATACAACAAGAGCTGGTCGAATGTGAAAGGTGGATATCTTACTACCTTGGGTACTAAGTTGAATCCAAGCATCCACATCATGTGGACAGGCGACCGTGTAATTGCCGATATGTACGAAGGTGACACAGAAAAGGGTGGTATGAAATGGATCAACAACCTCATCCAGCGTCCGGCATACGTATGGTGGAACTTCCCTGTATCCGACTATGTTCGCGACCACTTGCTCATGGGTCCTGTTTATGGCAACGACCTCCACATCGCCAACCTCATGTCTGGTTTTGTAACCAATCCTATGGAACATGCTGAATCTTCTTTGTTGGCGATCTATGGTGTGGCTTCTTACGCATGGAATCCTGACCAATATGATAGCGACAAGGCATGGAAAGATGCAATGAAGGCCGTTCTTCCAAGCGCTGCCAAGGAATTGGAAATCTTCGCAACACACAACTCTGACCTCGGTGCAAACGGACATGGTTATCGTCGTGAGGAATCAGTAGCATTAAAGCCGATTGCAGAAAAATTCTTGAACGAATATTTGAATAAGGGTACCTATCAGGTAGAAGATTTCTTGACTTTGCTTGACACCTTTATGTTGATGCAAGAAGCAGCCGACATTCTTATGACCAATACCGAAAATCCGGCTTTGATTGCCGAAATGAAACCTTGGTTGATTCAACATAAATTGATGGGCGAATTAGGCAGTGCAGTATTGGCATTAACAAATGCATATCAATTGGAAAAGCAAGAAGGTTTCCTCCGCAAGTACAAGCATGTCAAGGCATTGCAACAGCAGATGTTCGATGTTGACCAAACTTATAATCAAAATCCTTACCAACCAGGTGTAAAGACTGCAGGATTGGTTATCAAGCCATTGATTGACAAGACATTTGCCAAAGTGGTAGATATGTACAACCAAAAGTACAATGCGACATTGGATGCCAAGTCGGATTATATGCCACATACATTGACTAGTGATGTAAACCAAATTAAGAATATCCCATTGCGTCAGAAGACCAACCGCGTTTTGGTATCGCCGGCTAATGAAGTCATCAAGTGGCAAGGTAAAGGTTACATGACCATCGAACTTGACAATATTTATCCATTGATGACTATCGACATCGATTTCGGCAAGCCGGAAGTAGCATCATGGGGTGTACTCGAAATTTCTACCAATGGTAAGGATTGGCAGAAGGTGGATTTCCAACAAAACAAGAACCGTATCCGCGTGAATGGTGACAAGACTCCAGTCAAGGCTGTCCGATTCACCAATAGCCAAGATAAGGAACAAGAAATTTACATGAGAAACTTTACTATTACTGTAGAAAAATAAAGAAATGGGAATATTTAGTTCACTCTTCGGAGGAAGTAAAAAGACCGAAGAAGAAAAGAATTTCGACATTTTGAAATACGACGGCATCCGTGCCATGCGCATCGGGAAACTGACCTATGCCTTGAAATGCTTTGAAGAAGCAACGGCCATCCAAGAAGATTTGGAAACCATGCAACATCAAGCAAACACTTATATCCGTGTAAATCGCATGGACGATGCCCGCCAATTGATGAATCGCATGACGGAAATTGCATCCGACCAACCATTGGTTTTCCAATCATTGGCCAGTCTTTGCTACATGCAGGAAGATTATAAGGGTATGGATGAAGCTTGTCGGAAAGCATTGGCATTGAACGATCAAGATCCTGCCACTTACTTTCTATCGGCTAAAGCAGCAGTTGGTTTGAGCAATGGTATTCAAGCCATTGCCATGCTTACCAAGGCTATCATGCTGAACGAAGAGTTTGTCGAAGCATACCAGATGCGTGCTGAAATCCTTTGGACAATGCGCCAAGCAAAGGATGCCAATGAAGACATCGAAAAACTCTTGAGCATGAATCCGGAAGACGAAAATGCTCTCTTGTTGAAAGGCGAAATCTTGGCAGTAAGTGGTAAAGAGGAAAAGGCTTTGGAACTGATTGACCAGGTGCTTGCCCTTAATCCGTTCAGCGAAAAGGCATATATTTTAAAAGGAAGTTATTTCCTTGCCAAGCAAGCATTCGACAAGGCACTGGGGGTATATGATGAAGCATTGGAAATCAATCCAAACTTTGCACAAGCCTACCACGAACGTGGCCGTGTGAAGTTAGCGAAAGGCGACAAGCAAGGTTCTATGGAAGACATGAAACGTGCCATCGAACTATCTCCCGAAAATGGTGCCAACATCAACGGTGAGTACAACAATTACGAACAACAGAAGAACATTCCGTTCTAAAATAAAAAAGTGGGGCAACATGATTTGACCCCACTTTTTTTATTCTCACTTATTTACTCTATCTTCAAATTCTGGAAACAGCACGACCAACCGTCATTCGGTGCGGTAATTACGATACGCACTGCCTTGACAGGTGATTCCGGATTCCGGATGTACGCATGATATTGGTGGAAATCCTCTCCCTTTATGAAGTTCACACCATCATAGGAATATTCTACATATCCGTCACTGACACCATAGAAAGGAATATGAGCATATCCTGTTGGCACATGAATAGTTTTACATGCTACCGGCTCTTCAAATACATAAGTAATTGTTTCTCCTGCTTGTAGTTTCTTCTTGCTTCTTATCCACTTCTTAAAGTTATACGAAGTAATATCGCTCAACTTTGTTTTCGGTTGGAATTCCATATCGGTTACGATGCTTACTTTCGGAGTGAGATACTGATGAAGTTCTACATTCTCTGCACTTACGGCAATACTATGCAAATCTCTTCCAAAGAAAGTGCTGAAGCGGAATTTCTCCGGCGCATCGGTCACAATATTACCCCGATAGATATTCGATGTAGCTGTAGGTTCTGTGCCATCCATGGTGTATCTCACCACAGCTGAAGGATAAGGAAGAGTGACCTTCAATTCTGAATCTTCGTACACAACCTTAGGTGGCTCTACTCGGAAAGCGATACCCATGGCATACAAACGATCGTAATGCTTGTCTACCATTCTTGCGTAGAAATCATCGTAGTTCTTATTCTCCTTGGCACTCCAACCAATCTCTGCCAATGCACACAAACGAGGGAACACCTGATATTCAGAGAAACGTGGAGGGAACTGCATCAATTCTGTCCACAAGCCGGCTTGTACACCAAGCATGAGTTTTTCTTCTTCGGGAGTCAGATTCAAATCCTGCAATGGCTCGTAGTTATACATGCGCTCAAGAGGGATAACGGCTGCCCAATTATGTCCACGTTCTGCCGGTGAATATTGCATATCGAGATAGAGGTATTCACCCGCCATCATTACGGTAGGCTGACCTTTTTTAATGGATTCCAATCCCTTCTTCTGACTTCTCCATGCCACAACGGTAGAACTTGGACGAAGACCACCGAAATCCTGTATATCGTCCCAACCCATCATCACTTTGCCATGCTTGTGAATGATGCTTTCCATTCTTCTCACAAAGTGACCATGAAGTTCTTCTACCTCCTTATAGCCCTCCTTCTTCATCAATGCCTGACATTCAGGACATTGTTTCCAATAATCGAAGACCACTTCATCACCACCGATATTGATGTAAGGTGACGGGAAAATATCCGCCAATTCCTTGATGATGTTTTCAAGAATCCGGTAATTACTTTCTTTGCCTACGCACCATACGTTATCGAATTCTCCACATGCCGATGGTTTATCTGTATGTGTACCACAAGTCACATCACCGAATACAGCTGTAGACGAACGTGCATGACCAGGTAAGTCGAATTCAGGAATAATCATCACATTGCGCTTTTGAGCGTAAGCAATCAATTCCTTCATTTCCTTCTGTGTATAATATCCGCCATATCTTTCAGCACCAGAAAGATAAGTTGGTGGCAACAATTCGTTTTGTCCTCTCCAAGCTCCCTTACGGGTAAGCTCCGGATACTTCTTGATTTCGATTCTCCAACCATTGTCATCGGTCAAATGAAGGTGAAGACGATTGAGTTTATGGCTAGACATCCAGTCGATGTAATTTCGCAAATAGTCAAGGTCGAAGAATGTTCTCGACACATCGAGCATAAAGCCTCTGTATGGGAAACGAGGAGCATCTTCTATGGAAAGAACATCTATCGGATACTCTTTGATTCGGAGATTGTCTCCTGAATAGATTCCTGCCGGAAAGAGTTGAAGAAGCGTCTGCATCCCATAATATTGTCCACTCTTATCAGAAGACGTGATCGTGATACCCTTTTCTGTCACTTCCAACTTATATCCTTCCGACGGGATATTCTTGTCGGTAGCAAAGGTGATGCATCCATCCCCTTTCTGCTGACTGCTCACCACCACCGGAAAATCGAATACATCTTCCAGTTTGTCTTGAAGGTAATTGGCAGAGAAATCCTTCACATCGGTAGAAACGATAGTCAAGCCATTCTTTACGACCCATTTCCCCTCTCCTTTTACTACCTTATTAGGAGCAGGTACGATATTCAATTGGCCATCACACAAGCCTGTAAAGATATTCCCAAGTACCAAAGCAATCGAAATAAGAATCTTTTTCATGGTATTATACGATTAAACAGTTTGAGCATACGCTTCCGCTAATTGCTTCATGGCTTTTTCCAGTACACTTCTAGGGCTTGCTACATTCAGTCGCATGAACCCCTCTCCTTCCTTGCCGAAAGCCGTACCATCATTCAATGCCAAGTGAGCCTTGTCAACAAAGAAATCGACCAACGCCTCTTGCGACAATCCCATTTCCCTACAATCCAACCACACCAAGAACGATGCCTGTGGACGCATAGCCTTAATCTTCGGAGCATTGGCTTGTAAGAATGCATCTACATAGTCGATGTTACCTTGTATATATGCCAAGCATTGGTCGAGCCAATCAGTACCATGTGTATAGGCGGCTTCTACTGCTACGAAAGAGAATACATGTCCCAAATCAAATTCACAAGACTCCAAGAAGTGGTGGAATTTTTCACGCAATTCCGGATTGAAAACCAAAGCATGCGAAGACGAAAGCCCCGGCATATTGAAGGCTTTGCTAGGTGACATGAAAGTAACACAATTCATGCGTGCCTTCTCGCTTACCATAGCAAACGGACGATGCTTGTATGGAGGAAGGGTAAGGTCGGCATGAATTTCGTCGGAGAACACCAATACACCTTCTTCATAACAAATTTCGGCCACTTGAACCAATTCTTCTTCTGTCCACACGATACCTCCCGGATTATGAGGATTGCAGAGGATGAACACCTTACATCCCTTCACTTGTTCGCGGAAATGATCCATATCCATACGATAGGTACTATCCACCAACTTCAACGGATTAGTTACCAATGTACGTCCGCTTCTAGTATTCAGCCACGAGAACGGGCCATATACAGGAGGCTGAATCAGCACTTTGTCACCCGGATTCGTAAATGTTTTCAAGGCCATCCCCAACCCTGGGACAATACCCGGCACAAAGTGTATCATTTCCTTTTCTACTTCGAGGCCATAGCGACTCTTGTTCCATTGGATAATGGCTTGATAATAACTGTCCGGCTTGGTAGTATAGCCCAGCACTGGATGTTCCAAACGTTGGCGAATGGCTTCGGTTATAAAAGGTGCGGTAGCAAAGTCCATATCGGCCACCCAAAGCGGAATCAAATCATTACGTCCCCAAATTTCCTTCACATCATCAAACTTTACGGCAGATGTACCGTTTCTATCTATTACTTCATCAAAATTATATTTCATGTTCTTCATGTTTATTCGTTTTCTATGAACAAAATTAAGAAAAAACATTCCTTTTTCAAAAAAAATCCCATCAAACATTTGTTTTTATCTGAAAAGTATTACATTTGCATCGTGTTTAACAACAAATAGAAACAAAAATATAGTTATGACAGCATTGTACGCTACATATTTCTTCTTTTTCTTTTTTTACTTTTACTTTAGCAACAAAGTGAAGCGGGAATTTGTATGTGTACGTTAATTGAGAGATAATCAATAGAATATAAATGAATCCCGCTTCGATGAAGCGGGATTTTTATTTAAACAACAAGATGAAAAGAATAGCTATACAAGGTGTACCAGGTTCGTTTCACGACATAGCAGCCCATAAGTTCTTCCCCAACGAAGAAATAGAACTGATTTGTTGCGACACGTTTGAGGAAATATTCGAGCACATGCATCAAGATAGCACCGTCATCGGGATGCTTGCCATCGAGAATACCATCGCCGGAAGTTTGTTGCACAACTACGAATTGCTACGCGAGAGCGGAACCACCATCGTGGGTGAGCACAAGCTCCGCATCAAGCATAATTGCGTGTGCCTCCCCGAAGACGATTGGAATACAATATCCGAAATTCACTCGCATCCGGTGGCTTTGGCACAATGCCATACCTTCTTGAAACGTCATCCCGAACTGAAGAAGGTGGAAGCCGACGATACGGCCAAGAGTGCCGAAATCATCCGCACCCAAAACCTCAGAGGACATGCAGCCATCTGCTCGACATATGCTGCCGAACTTTATGGCATGAAGATTCTGGAAGAAGGAATCGAAACCAACAAGCATAACTTTACCCGATTCCTTGTGGTGGCCGATTCATGGAAGGCTGACGACCTGCGTGAACGTGGGAAAAGCAACAAAGCGACCATTGTCTTCTCGCTCCCGCACAACGAGGGAAGTCTTTCGCAAGTATTATCGATCTTTTCATTTTACAAGATAAACCTGACGAAGATTCAATCGTTACCCATCATCGGACGCGAATGGGAATACCTGTTCTATGTGGATGTGATTTTCAACGATTACTTACGTTTCCGTCAGTCGATTGATGCCGTATCGCCCTTAACCCGTGAACTTAAAATCTTAGGAGAATATGCAGAAGGAGAATCAACTTTATAACATCCAGCCAGCCGATAGATTGGCGAATGTCAGCGAATACTATTTCAGCCGAAAACTAAAGGAAGTGGCTCAGATGAATGCCGAGGGAAAAAACGTGATCAGCCTTGGTATCGGAAGTCCGGATATGCCTCCTTCAGAAGAGACGATCAACGTGCTTTGTGAACAAGCCAAGCGTGCGGATGTACATGGTTATCAGCCTACGGTAGGTATACCGGAACTTCGTCAAGCCATGGCCGATTGGTACAAGCGTTGGTATGATGTGGATTTGAATCCAGCCACTGAAATCCAGCCACTGATTGGCTCTAAAGAAGGTATTTTGCACGTGACTTTGGCTTTCGTAAATCCAGGCGACCAAGTACTGGTACCGAATCCGGGATATCCTACCTATACTTCCTTAAATAAGATCTTGGGTAGTAAGATTGTAAACTATAACCTTCGTGAAGACAATGGTTGGCAACCCGATTTCGAGGAATTGGAAAAGACGGATTTGAGCCGGGTAAAGTTGATGTGGACAAACTATCCGAATATGCCTACCGGTGCCAATGCGACCATGGAATTGTACGAAAAATTAGTTAACTTTGCACGCAGACACAACATCGTCATCGTGAACGACAATCCGTATAGTTTAATATTAAACAAACAACCATTGAGCATCCTCAATGTACCGGGCGCTAAAGAATGTTGCATCGAATTCAACTCCATGAGTAAGAGCCACAACATGCCAGGTTGGCGTGTAGGCTTGCTGGCTACCAATGCACAATTCGTGCAATGGATTCTGAAAATCAAGAGCAACATCGACTCGGGTACCTTCCGTCCGTTGCAATTGGCTGCTGCTCAGGCTTATCAAAACAGCATGGAATGGCACGAAGAAGCCAACATCCACGTGTATAGCCGACGCAGAAAGCTCGCCGAAGAAATCATGCAGACATTGGGTTGCTCGTTCGACACGAATCAAGTAGGTATGTTCTTATGGGGACGCATCCCCGACTCCTACAACGATGTAGAGGAACTCACCGAAAAGGTACTTCACGAAGCGCGTGTATTCATCACACCGGGATTCATCTTCGGAAGCAACGGCAAACGATACATCCGCATTTCGCTTTGTGCCAAGGAAGAGAAATTAGCAGAAGCATTGGAGAGAATTAAACAAATCATGTAAACAACAAATAAAAATATAAACTATGGAACTCGAATTACAACCTTTAGCATTACCGGGCATCCCACAGGAACGTCCCATCGTCATAGCCGGCCCATGTAGCGCCGAAACCGAAGAACAAGTGATGTGTACCGCCAAGACATTGGCAGGTAAAGGCATCAAGATATTCCGTGCAGGCATCTGGAAGCCACGCACCAAACCGGGCGGTTGGGAAGGCATTGGATCAGAAGGTTTATCGTGGTTGAGAATGGTTAAGAGTAATTATGGAATGAAGGTTGCGACAGAAGTTGCATGCCGTCAGCACGTGATAGAAGCTATATCATCAGGCGTTGACATTATCTGGGTAGGTGCACGGACATGTGCCAACCCTTTTGCAATGCAAGAGATAGCCGACACGCTTGAAATGCTTGCGGTCGATATTCCGGTGCTTATCAAAAACCCTGTCAACCCCGACATTGAATTATGGATTGGAGGCATTGAGCGCATCTACAATGCAGGTATTAGACGCATCTGTGCTGTGCATCGCGGTTTTAGCGTATATGGTAAGCAAATCTATCGCAATCAACCACAATGGCACCTTCCGATTGAACTTCATCGCCGTTTCCCGGACCTTCCTATCATTCACGACCCAAGCCACGTCGGTGGAAAACGCGAATTTATATCGACACTTTCACAGCAAGCGTTGGACATGGGCTTTGACGGATTGATGATTGAAACACATCCCGACCCCGACAAAGCTCTAAGCGATAAAAATCAACAGATAACTCCCGACCGACTCGTAGAAATATTAGCCGAGCTTCAATGTCGCACCAAGGAACATTCCGACGAGTTG